>MDTG01024448.1_pt1 | contig 13001 bp, 11 predicted proteins | sample 811421 | NCBI WGS metagenome assembly MDTG01 (sample SAMN05326645, study PRJNA326480) | marine metagenome | isolation source: seawater | place: Pacific Ocean: South East | collected 2011
ACTGTAAACTCTATGTCTTGCATATCTTTATAATGTTTTTCCAATTTAAGAAAAATTTTTTTTAATTCCTTATAGGCATAAGGCATAGACTCTTCCATTGATAAAGAAGAGGCTCCGGCAGTTTCTTTTGCTCTTTTTGTTATATATTGTGGAGTTCTTGTTCCAGCTACTACATCTTCTCCCTGGGCATTAATTAAATATTCGCCAAAAAAAACTTTTTCTCCAGTTGATGGATTTCTAGTAAACGCAACTCCAGTTGCACAATCGTTTCCCATATTTCCAAAAACCATAGACTGAACATTCACTGCTGTTCCCCAACTTTCTGGAATACTGTTTAACTTTCTGTAAGTTTTTGCTCTTTGACTTTTCCAAGAATAAAAAACTGCGCTTATGGCTCCATCTAACTGTTTATAAACGTTTTGAGGAAAATCTTTTTTTGTTTCTTTTTTCACTAAATCTTTAAAATTTTTAATCAAACCATCCCAGTCTTTTTCATCCAATTCTGTGTCTAATAATACCCCTTTTGTAAGCTTGTAGTTATCTATCATCTCTTCAAATAAGTAGCTTTCAACTCCCAGTACAACATTGCCATACATTTGAATAAACCTTCTGTAACTATCCTTAGCAAATCTTGGATTTTTGGTTTTTTTGGCAAGAGAATTTACAGTTTGATCATTTAAACCTAAATTTAATATTGTATCCATCATGCCAGGCATTGATACTCGCGCACCTGATCTCACGGATACTAGAAGAGGATTAAGGATATTTCCAAAACCCTTTTTTGTTTTTTTCTCTATTTTTTTTAACTCGCTTTTAATTTCTTTTAAAATCTTGCTAGGAAGCTTTCCATTATTTTTATAAAATATTTCACAAACTTCCGTTGTTATTATGAAACCTGGAGGAACAGGTAATCCTAATCTACCCATTTCAGCAAGATTAGTACCTTTGCCACCTAAAATTTTTTTTTTGTCTTTAAGTTTTATTATTCTCTTATCATCAAAACTAAAAACTTTAGTCATTGTGCATTTCCTTCAAGCTTAGAAAAGTTTATAAAATTGTTAAAAGTATTACAGAACATTTTCAATAATTCTAGTCTATTATTTCTTAAATCTGCATTATCATCATTAACTTTCACATTATCGAAAAAATTATCAGTGTGTATTTTTATTTCAGATAAGTTTTTAAGTATTTTTTCAAAATCTTTATTTTCTTCTCTTAAAGAAAGCGATTTTCTAATCTCGTTTATTTTATCAAATAAATATTTTTCCTCGTTTTTTCTAAACAATACAGCGTCGGGCCTCCCTTCTAACCCCGTACCATCTTTTTCAATAATATTACTTGCTCTTTTGTAAGTATTAATAGCATTTTGTCCAATTTCTTTGTTTATAAATTTATTCATAAAAGAACATTTCTTGTACAATTCAAAAAAATTATCACTTTTATGAGAGCTTACCGAGGCCTCGATTACATCGGTTTTTATATTTTTCTCTTTAAAGATATTTCTCATTCTCTCTCTTAAAAATTGTATCAGCTCCCTCTCAGTATTGTTATTTTTAAATTTTGTTCCTTGTTCTTCATAAAGTTTAATATTATAATTTATAAGTTGGCCAAATTTTAAATTTAATTTATTTTGAATAATTGTTTTTAATAAACCTATTGCTGCTCTCCTTAAAGCTAGAGGATCTTTTGAGCTTGTAGGCTTTTCATTAATCAGAAAAAAACCTACTAAAGTGTCTACTTTGTCTACAATAGAAATCGAATAACTAATTGGTTTAGTTGAAACTATTGAGTTTTTGCCTGAAGGTAAATAATGATCACTGATTGCATTAGAGACATCTTTATCAAAACCTTGTGCAATCGCAAAATAACGGCCCATCACTCCTTGTAATTCTGGATATTCAGCCACTAAGTCTGAACATAAATCTGATTTGCATATTGAGGCTGCAATTTCTACCTTTTCCTTGTTAATATTTATTTCATCTGAGAACCATCCACCTAATTTTCTCATTCTTTGAGTTTTATCATGTAAGCTTCCTAATTGATCAAAAAATGCGATTTTTTTTAATTTCGCTATTTGTTTAATTAAATTTTTTGACTTATCTTTCTCCCAAAAAAATTTAGCGTCAGAAAGTCTTGCTTCTACCACTCGTTTATTACCAAGCTTGATAATATTTTCTTTATCTTTTTTGTTAGAAACTACAATAAAATTATTAGTTATTTCGTCTTTTGAGTTAAGAAGGGGAAAATATTTTTGATGCCTTATCAAAGTTGAGGTAATTATTTCTTTTGGAATATCGAGATATTTTTTATCAAAGTCAACTAAAATAATATTTGGAAAATCAACTATATTTGTAACTTCATTTAATAATTTTTCATTTTCCTGTACCTTTAATTTCTTTTTATCGTAGATTCTTTTTAACTCGTTCTTAATTTTTTCTTTTCTATCTAGTTGATTGATAAAAATGTTATATGTTTTCATAAATTTATTATACTCATTAAATGAGAGTATTTTTTTTGTTTTAGATTTAAGTTCATCTTCGATTATAATTTGATTAGTGCTTACTAAATGATTAAACTTAAAATCTATTAGTTCTTTATTAAAAAGGGCAAAAATTGATCTTAATGGACGTCCCCAGTACATTTCTGTATCAGACCACCTCATTGATTTTTTCCATCTGATTGATTGAATTATTTTAGGTAAGTTATTTTTTAATATTTCACTAACAAAAGCTATTTTTTCCGGTTTTTTTAGAAAAAAGAACCTCCCATTTTCTAAATTCTTCTCGTAGATATCCTTTATAGACGCGTTATGGGATTTTAAAAAACTTTCAAGAACACTTTTATCTAAACCAGATTTTGGCCCCTTAATATCTTTTGAAGCCATCTTTACTTTAAGTGGTAAATTTTTCATAAAAACTAAAAGTCTTGTTGGGCAAGAGAAGGTTTGACAGTGATTTACATTAATTGAATTCTCCTCAAGATTATTTCTTAAATTTGACTCGAGCTCGCTTCTTGCATTTATTTGCAGATTTGGAGGTATCTCCTCAGAATAGAGTTCTATTAAAAGTTCAGCCATAATTTATTTTTGGCTCTTTAACCAAATTGCACCTGTTCCTTTAGCCAAGTTTCTTATTCTCTCTATGTAACTCGTTCTTTCTGCTACGCTAATAACACCTCTAGAATCAAGTAAATTAAATATATGACTGGCTTTTAAACATTGATCATATGCTGGTAGAGCTAATTTTTTTTCAAGTAAGGAATTACATTCTTCTTCAGCGAGTGCAAAAATTTTAAATAATTTATCTATATTTGCTTCTTCAAAGTTATATAATGAAAATTCTTTTTCAGATTGTTTGTAAACTTCTCCATACTTTATACCATTTTGGTTCCAATCAATTTCAAAAATATTATTTTTTTTTTGAACAAACATACATAATCTTTCTATACCGTAGGTAAGTTCTACTGGCACTGGTTTGCATTCAAGTCCTAACATTTTTTGAAAATATGTAAACTGAGTAATTTCCATTCCATCACACCAAACTTCCCAACCCAAACCTGCGGCACCAAGTGTCGGACTTTCCCAGTCGTCTTCGACAAATCTTATATCGTGTTTTTTAACGTCAATTCCTACTGAAGCCAAACTTTTAAGATAAACTTGCTTGATATTATCTGGAGAGGGTTTAATGATTACTTGATATTGGTAATAATGTTGAAGTCTATTTGGATTTTCACCGTATCTTCCGTCTGTGGGTCTTCGTGATGGTTGCACGTAAGCGGCCTTCCAAGGTTTGGATCCTAGTGATCTTAAAGTTGTAGCAGGATGAAAAGTTCCAGCACCTACCTCTAAATCATATGGTTGTAAAATGATACATCCATATTTACTCCAAAATTTTTGAAGATTAAATATTATTTCCTGAAGGGACAGAGTTTTTTTTTTGTTTATTTTTTTTGACATTTATAAACCAAATTTTTGCCAAAGGTTCTTTTCCTCTAAATAATCAAAAATATTTTCAATTTGATCTTCTAATGAAGAAGATAACTTTCTTGCTATAAATCCTTTTTGTTTTTCAAACTTTTTGATCACAACTTTCTCACCAAATTTTTGCTTTAATATTTGATCTACATTTCCTATACCATCTACAAGACCTAACTTAAGAGCTGTTGATCCAGACCAAAATTCTCCCGTGAAAATATTATTTTTCTCCGGTTCTTTAATTTTGTTTCCTCTACTCTCCTTAACAATTTTTATGAAGTCTGAGTGAAGATCTAACTGAATATTTTTTAATCTCTTAACATCATCCTCCTTTTCTTCGACAAAGGGATCCAGGGTGCTTTTATTTTTTCCAGCAGTGTACACCCTTCTTTCTATTCCTATTTTTTTTATTAGCTCTTTAAAACCGAAGGATGCAGATATAACGCCAATAGAACCAATTATAGAGCTTGAATTTGCATAAATTTCATCACCCGCACATGCAATGAAATATCCACCGGACGCTGCAACATCTTCGGCAAAAACTAGTACTTTTTTATTATTCTTGCTTGCAAGCTGTCTTATGTAGCTATAAATAAGATGCGATTGAACTGGTGAGCCTCCAGGTGAATTAATAGATATTGCAACGCACTTCGCTTTTTTAATAGAAAAGGCTTTTTTTATTAGCTCTTGTTGGCCAGCAAGGTCTATTCCTTGTTTGAATTTTCCTACGGAGCCGATTATTCCTGTTAGTCGGATGTGAGGAATAATTATTTTTTTTTTAAAAATAGAGAACATATGTTGATTTAAATATTCTTATATCAATAGTACGGAGAAATTATAATTATTTATTCTGCTACTACTAGTTGAATTAGAGGTGCGTCACCAGGGATTAATTAAAAAAATTTTTTACGATAAAAATCAACTATAAGTATTTAATGGGATCAGTAATACCGCTAAAAAAATCAGCTAATTCAGCATATTTGGAGTTAAAAAACTTAGTTAAACCAAAGCTACTAAAAGTTGAAAATCTAATTTCATTGAGGCTTAAAAGCAATGTAGACCTCATTCAAAAAATGAGTAAACATCATCTTGGTTCCGGTGGAAAAAGATTAAGAGCTTTGTTGACTTTAGGATCAGCTAAAATGGCCGGTTATCAACTTGGAGAAAGAGATGTAAATCTAGCTGCATGTGTCGAGTTAATACACTCGGCAACATTATTACATGACGATGTAATTGATGAAAGTTCAATGAGAAGAGGGAATAAAACCACAAATTTAATTTGGGGAAATCAATCTTCGATTTTAGTTGGTGATTACTTACTGAGTAGATGTTTTGAAATAATGGTTGAAGACGGAGATCTTGAAGTATTAAAACTTTTATCATCAACATCTGCTGAAATAGCTCAAGGTGAAGTGCTTCAACTTCAGCACAAAGGAGAGGCAGATTTACTTGAAGAAACATATTTAAAAATTATTAATCTTAAAACAGCAGCTCTTTTTTTAGCAGCAACAAAAACAGGAGGTTGTATCGCTGGAAGTAACTCTAAAGAAAAAGAGGCATTAGGATCTTACGGAAAAAATCTTGGGCTTGCATTTCAAATAGCAGATGATGCTTTAGATTATAACTCAAGAGATGTAATTTTGGGAAAAAAAATCGGTAAAGATTTCTATGAGGGAAAAACTACATTACCAATTATAATTCTTTTTCAAAGATCAACAAACTTAGAGAGGGATTTTTTAATAAGAACTTTTAAAAAACAATCTAGAAATGAAAAGGATTTTTCCGAAACTTTGGGCTTGATAAATAAATATAATGCTGTGGATGAAAGTTTTAAAAGAGCAGAGTATTTTGTAAACGTTTCCAGAGATGCATTGGGAATATTTAACGATAGTAGTGAAAAAAATATATTGCAAAATTTAACATCTTTTAGTCTAAACAGGAAATTTTAAGGGTAAAGTAATTCTCTAATCCATTTTTCGTTAGTTTTTTTATAATTCAATCTTTCGTGAATTCTTCCTTTAATTTCTAACCAAAATTCAATTTGTTCAGGTATTAATCTCCATCCTGACCAGTGAGGTGGTCTCGGTACTTCTTGATCTAAAGGATATTTTTTTTCATATTCTTTTATTTTTTCCGAAAATATTTCTCTTTTTTCTAAAATTTTAGATTGATCAGATGCCCAGGCACCTATTTTATTTTTATATGGTCTCGAATTATAATATTTGTCAGCCTCTTTGTCAGATACTTTTTCAACATTACCTAATATTCTTATTTGACGTCTTAAACTTTTCCAATGAAAACACATCGAGGCTCTTTTATTACTTTTAAGATCAGAGCCTTTTTTGCTGTTGAAATTTGTATAGAAAACAAATCCTTTTTGATTAATATTTTTTAAAAGAACCATTCTAACGTTAGGCTGGTTATTATTATCTGCTGTCCCTAAAGCAAGTGCGTTTGGATCATTTATCTCAGTTTCACTAGCTTTTGTGAACCATTTGTTAAATAATTCGATGGGATTGTCTAAATCCTCAAAACAACCGTCTAATCCAAGTGAATTTTTGCCATTTTTTTGATTCATATATTCTTTAAAATAATTTATACATTAAAATACGATGTCTTTTAATACTTTTGGAAAAATATTTAGATTTACAACTTGGGGTGAATCCCATGGTCCGGCTATTGGTTGTGTTGTAGATGGTTGCCCACCAAATATTCCGATATCCGAAAAAGAGATACAAAAAGATATGAATAAACGTAGGCCAGGACAATCAAGGTTCACTACACAAAGAAAAGAGGCAGATAAAGTCATAATTTTATCTGGTGTTTTTGAGGGAAAAACAACTGGATCTCCTTTATCAATGATAATTTATAATGAAGATAAAAGGTCAAGGGATTATGAGTCTATTAAAAATAAATTTAGACCTGGTCATGCAGATTTTACATATTTTAAAAAATACGGGATAAGAGATTATAGGGGTGGAGGACGTCAATCTGCGAGAGAAACAGCTTGTCGAGTTGCGGCTGGAGCAGTAGCGAAAATTATTTTAAAAAAACTCATTGGAAATAAATTTAGTATTTTTGGTGCAGTTACTCAATTAGGATTAATGTCATGTGATAAATCAAACTGGAGAAACAACGAAATAAGAAAAAATCCTTTTTTTTGTCCTGATAAGAAATCAGTAAAAACATGGGCAAAATATCTTACAGCTGTGAGAAAATCTGGCTCATCCTGCGGAGCAATTATTGAATTAAGGGCGTCGGGAATTCCTGTTGGTCTTGGGGCACCTATTTACTCGAAATTAGATACTGATATTGCAGCAGCCTTGATGAGTATTAATGCAGTAAAAGGAGTAAATATTGGTTCAGGCATGAACTCTGCATTTTTAACAGGTGAGGAGAATTCCGATGAAATGAGAAAATTATCTGGAAAATTAAAATTTAAATCTAATAACGCTGGTGGAATTCTCGGAGGAATTTCCTCAGGACAAAAAATAATAGCATCTTTTGCGGTAAAGCCAACATCTTCAATTCTTAATTCAAGAGAGACAATTGATAAAAAAGGTAAAAATACAAAAATTTCTGTTAGAGGTCGTCACGATCCTTGTGTTGGAATAAGAGCTGTGCCAATAGGTGAAGCTATGCTAGCATGTGTTTTATTGGACCATTTTTTGATGGATAGAGCACAGTGTGGTTAAGAACTAGTTTTACTTTTATTTGCTAAAATCACATTTGATTTAAGCGCGTTTAAAATTTTAGTTACAATTGACTGACTGTCTAAACCGGCCTTAATATACATATTTACAGGTGTATCTTGATCAATAAATTCATCCGGTAAAATCATTGTTCTAAATTTAAGTCCATTATCGAAATAACCTCTCTCGGCAAGTAAATTTGAAACATGAGATCCAAAACCCCCGATCGATCCCTCCTCTATTGTTATCACCAGTTCATGGTTTGATGCCATTTCCAATATTAATTTTTGGTCAAGTGGTTTAGCAAACCTAGCGTCAACAATCGTAAGTTTAACACCTTTTTTTTCCAAAATATCTGAAGCAATTTTACACTCTTCCAATCTGCCACCAAAATTTATTAAAACAACTTTTTTACCCTCCTTAATAATTCTACCTTTTCCTATTTCTAGAACACTGTTGATTTTTGGTAATTCTACTCCTACTCCATTGCCTCGAGGGTATCTAAATGCACTAGGTTTATCATTAATGTTTACAGAAGTATTGATCATTTTTACAAGCTCTGACTCGTCGCTAGCTGCCATCACAACAAAATTAGGCAAAGTAGAAAGATAAGTAATATCAAACGATCCAGCATGCGTCGGGCCATCTGCACCAACTAATCCAGCTCGGTCAATTGCAAATCTCACTGGTAGCGATTGAAGAGCAACATCATGAACTACTTGATCATATGCTCTTTGTAAAAAAGTTGAATATATTGCCGCAAAAGGTTTAAAACCCTCTGTTGCCAATCCTGCGGCAAAAGTCACTGCATGTTGTTCTGCGATTCCCACATCAAACATTCTGTCGGGAAATTTTTTTTCAAATAAATTTAAGCCAGTTCCTGACGGCATAGCTCCAGTAATACCGACAATTTTGGTATCTTTTTCAGCATGTTTTATCAAAGTTTCTGCGAAAACTTTAGTATAAGAGGGTAGGTTTGATTTTGATTTATCTTGTTTACCAGTCAAAACATTAAATTTTGAAACTCCATGGTATTTATCACCTGACTCCTCAGCAGGCTTGTAGCCTTTTCCTTTTTTTGTCACCGCATGAATGAGAATAGGGCCTTGGTGATTTGAGTGTTTTACATTTTGAAAGATTTCAACTAAATGCTCTACATCATGACCGTCAACTGGACCAATATAATAAAAACCAAGTTCACTAAATAATGTTCCTCCAGATACTATCCCTCTTAAAATATCCTCTGCTTTTCCAGCTTTTTGACTAAATCTTTTTGAGAATGACGAAATTATCATTTTGAGTGTTTCTCTAAAACTAAAATAAAGTTTGCCAGAGAGAAGTTTAGCCAAATACTTACTCATAGCACCCACAGGCTTAGCTATTGACATATCATTATCATTTAAAACAACAATTAATTTTGATTTAAGTGCGCCTGCATTATTCATTGCCTCATAAGCCATGCCTGCGCTCATTGCTCCGTCACCAATTACAGCTATTACGTCATTATTGTTATTTGAAAGTTTTTTTGCAACAGCCATCCCAAGAGTAGAGGAAATTGAAGTTGAACTATGGGCGGCACCGAAAGGATCATATTCACTCTCAGATCTTTTTGTAAAACCTGATAAGCCACCTCCTTTTCTTAAAGTTCTAATTTCTTTTCTTCTTCCCGTTAAGATTTTATGAGGATAACATTGGTGACTTACATCCCAAACTAGCTTATCAATTGGTGTATTAAAAACGTAATGTAAAGCAACGGTTAGTTCGACTACACCTAATCCTGCTCCTAGGTGACCACCAGTTTCTGATACGGCGTCAATTAATTCTTTTCTTAATTCTGCTGAGACAGTTGGTAAATCCTTTTTTTTTAATTTCCTTAAGTCTGAAGGGTAATTTATTTTATCTAGTATATTTTCCATTAAAAATTTCTTGCCAAAATAAACTCAATTATTTTTTTTAAATCGTTTGCTTTAGCTCCGTATTTATTTAATTTCTTTAATATACTTATTTTAAGATCATTAGCAAATTCATATGTGTGTTTCACTCCAATTAATTTTACTAATGTCGATTTACCCTTTTTTTTATCTTTATTAATTGTTTTTCCTGTGATTTTTTTTGAACCAGTTATGTCTAACAAGTCGTCGGCTAGTTGAAATAATAATCCTATATCTTCACCAATTAATGAGATTCTTCTTTTTTCAGTTGAGCTAGTTTTTGCAATTAAAGCGGGTGCTAAACAGCAAAAATTAAAAAGTTTTCCAGTTTTTTTTTTTTGCATTTCTATAATTTGATTGAAATTTTTTTTCTTTTTTTCATATCTCAAATCTAACTCTTGTCCACCTGCTATACCGTTATGACCTGAACAGCGAGAGAGATTTCTTATTAATTCATTTTTACTTAAATAAGATATTTTGTAATTTTTATCTGAAATCATCTCGAAAGCTAACGTCAATAAAGAATTGCCAGCAAGCACAGCTGTTGCTTCACCAAATTTGATATGGGTTGAAGGTTTACCTCTTCGAACTTTATCATTATCCATACACGGTAGATCATCGTGTATTAAAGAGTAAGAGTGTATACACTCCACCGCAGCGCAAATATTCAAAAGCGAGTCTGCTGATAAATTAAAAATTTTTCCAGAGCTTATAATTATAGATGATCTAATTTTTTTTCCACCTGATAAAACTCCGTATTCCATAGGTTTTATTAATTCAGTTTTTTTTTGCTTTAATATAAATTTTCTAAAAAAACGATCGATTTTTTTTGCGTTTTTTTCAAGTTTTCTTTTTACCATTTCTTTTAAAATTGGATGAAAGTCCTCTCATTTTTTTTTTGAATAGCTCACCAACGTGTTTATTAAGTTTAATTAGTCTATTATAGTCTTTTTCTGAAGCTTTTAGATCAGTTTTGCTATTTTCTAATGTCTCCAATATTTCATTTATTTCATTTTTAGCTTCTTTTAATGATTTACTTTTAATATTAGCTGGAATATTTTCATTTTTCATTAACCTTATAATAATAACATTATGAAAAATATCTATTCAAATATAATTAAATTAAATAACAATTTACTTAAGAGAATTATTTTAGATTTGAAAAACAACGAATTAGTAGGTATTCCAACAGAAACTGTCTATGGACTTGCGGGAAAAGCATATTCAGGTAAAGCGGTAAAAAAAATCTTTGAGATGAAAAAACGACCACAAAAAAATCCATTAATTGTTCATTATTATAAGTTACAAGATGCTGAAAAAGACGTTTTTTTTAATAAAAACTTTTTCAAACTATATAAAAAATTGTGTCCTGGTCCAATAACTTTTATTTTAAGAAAAAGAAATAATTCAAAAATTCATAATAAAGTTACAGCAAATTTAAATACTGTTGGAATAAGGTTCCCAAAAAATCAAATAATTCGAAAGATACTCAAAAAAATTGACTTCCCTCTAGCAATGCCAAGTGCAAACAAAGCTGGCAAGGTAAGTCCTACTGAACCAAATCATGTTTATTTTGAATTTGGAAAAAAAATTAAAATTATTGATGGAGGAAAAACTAAAATAGGTTTGGAGTCAACTGTTGTTGATTTGACAAAAAAAACTCGTATTTTAAGACCTGGGATCATTTCTAAAGAAAAAATTCAGAGGATTTTAAAAAAAAAAATTTTTAGCCCAAAAAAATTTGAAAAAATATTATCCCCAGGAAATCTTAAAAAACATTATTCACCAGGTATCCCGTTGGTGCTTAATGCAAAAAGGGCCGCCTCGAAATCTGCGTTTATAGTAATTGGAAAAATTGATATCAAGAGTAAAGATATTTTTAATCTAAGTAAGGCTTCAAATTTGGAAGAAGCAGCAAAGAATCTTTATAAAACTTTAATTAATATTAAAAAAAAGAAATATAAAAAAATATATGTCATGAAAATTCCAAAAAAAGGAATAGGTATTGCGATTAATGATAGATTAAAAAGAGCTGCTACAAAATGAATGTTGAGGTTAAAAATTTAATAAAAAGTTTTAATAATAAAATTGCAGTAAACGGAGTGAGTTTCAATATGAGTCACAATCTTACTCTTGGTTTATTAGGGCCTAATGGATGTGGTAAAACAACTACAATAGGAATGTTATTAGGCTTAATTAAACCTACTTCTGGAGAAATTTTTATCGACAATTTAAATATAAATAAAGTGGATCGAGTTCCACTTTTAAAAAAGATAAATTTTGCATCACCTTATATCGAACTTCCAAAAAAACTCACAGTTAAACAAAATCTTGAAGTTTTTGGTCGACTCTATGAGGTGGAGAATTTAGATTTAAGAATTGAAGAGATCGTTTCGGAATTAGACTTAAAAAAATTTTTACAAAAAAAAACAGGGGAATTATCCTCTGGACAAAAAAATAGAGTTGCATTAGCAAAATCACTAATAAATAGGCCAAAGCTTTTACTTTTAGATGAACCAACTGCAAGCTTAGATCCAGACATTGGTGATTTTGTCAGAAGCTATTTAGAAGAATATAAAAGAAAAAATAGTGTTACAATTTTATTGGCTTCTCACAATATGAGTGAGATAGAAAGATTATGTGATAAAGTAATCATGATGAGAGATGGAAAAATTGTTGATCAAGGAACTTGCCAAGAATTGATAAACAAACATGGCAGATCAAATCTTGAAGAAACATTTTTAAAAATTGCAAGAGGAAATAAATTATGAGTTGGGGTAAAATATATGGGTTAAGTTTAAGACATGTTTACTTAATTAAGAGTTCTTTTCCAAGATTATTAGATTTAATCTATTGGCCTAGCATACAAATATTTTTATGGGGATTTATTTCAAAATTTTTTACCATAAGTTCGTCATATTATAGTAACACTGTTGGTATTATTTTAACCGCAGCCATACTTTATGATTTCTTATTTAGATCAAGCATTAGTTATAATATGATGTTTCTTGAAGAAATTTGGAGTAGAAATTTCACTAATTTATTTATCGCTCCCATAAAAATAAGTGAGATTATTTCTGCGTTAACATTGACTGCAATCATAAGAACTCTAATAGGAATGGTCCCTGCTGTGTTAATCGCAATACCTCTTTTTGGTGTGTCTGTTTTTAAAATTGGACCTGCTTTAATATTTTTACTTATAAGCTTGTACATTTTTGGGGTAACTCTTGGTTTATTAGTAACTGCTGGTTTAATTAGATTTGGACCATCATTTGAAAATATTGCATGGGCAAGCTTATTTTTTTTAGCGCCGCTAGGATGTATTTATTATCCAATAGAAATTTTACCTGAGTGGCTTCAGTCAGTAGCCAAGGTGCTTCCGTTAGTGCATTTATTTGAGGAAAT
>MDTG01106647.1_pt1 | contig 13001 bp, 14 predicted proteins | sample 811421 | NCBI WGS metagenome assembly MDTG01 (sample SAMN05326645, study PRJNA326480) | marine metagenome | isolation source: seawater | place: Pacific Ocean: South East | collected 2011
ACTATCTGCACAATGTACAGATGTTAGAGTCAACAAAATTACACCAATCCTATTTTCAAAGGCAGACAACCCTTTTGATATGGTAAAAATGAGTCAAGAAGAAATTAAAGAAATAATAAAACCTTGTGGATTGTCTCCAATGAAATCTAAAGGTATTTACGGCTTATCAAAAATTTTAATTGAAAAATATAATGGTCAAGTACCTCAATCCTTTGAAGGTTTAGAGGAGCTTCCTTCAGTAGGACATAAGACAGCTAGTGTGGTAATGAGTCAGGCATTTGGGGTTCCAGCTTTTCCTGTAGACACCCATATTCATCGATTATTATATCGTTGGAACTTATCGAATGGCAAAAGTGTGATTCAGACCGAAAAGGATGCAAAACGATTATTCCCAAAAGAATTATGGAATGATTTACATTTACAAATTATATGGTATGGAAGAGAATTTTCACCAGCTAGAGGGTGGGTTTTAGAAAATGATATTATTACTTCAAGAATAGGAAGAAAATCAGTATTAAATGAATATGCAAAGACGAAATAAAAAAAAGTCTTGACTCGTGTCAAGACTTTTTAGTCTTAATTCAAATTCAACTCAATATTAACATTCGATTTATTTTTTACAATTGAAAGCGATTTTGAAAAATTAATCAAAAATTGAATTGTTTCTTTTTTAGGTCGTTTATTTAAGCTATAAGGTTTTTCGGGGTAAAGTTGCTTCATATGATTCTATTGTTTTTCTTTTATAACCTTAACGAAGCTAATTTTTATTTATTGTTAATTCACTAAAACTATTTTATTTTTTTCTATTATTTTTCTCAAATTAATTAATGCATAACGCATTCTTCCTAATGCTGTATTAATGCTAACCCCCGTATTTTCGCTAATTTCTTTAAAACTCATATCTCTATACATACGCATTACTAAAACTTCTCTTTGTTCATCTGGAAGTTCTTTGACAAGTTCCTTAACATCAGACAAAATCTGTTCTTGGATTATTTTTTTTTCTGCATTTAAACTTCCATCGCTAATTAAAGAGAAAATATCAAATTCATCTGTATTCTTGAAAATTTTGACCCTATTTGACTTTCTGAAATGATCAATAATTAGATTATGAGAGATACGCATTACCCAAGGTAAAAACTTCCCCTCTTCATTATAATTTCCTCGTTTTAAAGTTCTGATTACCTTGATGAAAGTGTCTTGAAAAATGTCTTCAGTAGTGTTTTTATCTTGCACCTTACTGAAAATAAAACTAAATAAACGCTGTTTGTGTTTTTTTATGAGAAGCTCAAGACTTTTTTCGTTGCCTTGAATATAGTTCTTTACAAGAATACTATCTTTTATAGAATTTTTAAACATTTCTTAATTACTTTTTTGTGAAAGCCTGAAAAAACTCTCTTGTTATTATTAAATAATTTTAAAGTAATTTTATGTTTATATATCTATATTTTTAGGATGATAATTTCTCAAAGATAAAAAAATATTTTTTAACTCATAATATTTTACAAATTATAATTCAATTGATTAAAAAAAGTGAAAAATGATTATTTTTATGGCTTAGTTATTTAAACATATGAACGTAGATGTTTCTGACGTGAACCCGAAAGAAAATATTATTATTAAGGGTGCTGAGCTCCATAATTTAAAAAATATTGATGTTGTTATTCCTAGAAATAAATTAGTTGTTATTACAGGATTATCTGGATCAGGTAAATCATCACTGGCTTTTGACACCTTATACGCAGAGGGGCAAAGAAGGTATGTGGAAAGCCTATCTTCATATGCACGTCAGTTTTTAGGAAAATTACATAAACCTAAAGTTGATTATATAAAAGGAATTGCTCCAGCAATTGCAATTGAACAAAAGGTAAACTCTACCAACCCACGTTCAACAGTGGGTACTTCCACAGAGATTTATGATTACATAAAATTATTGTATGCTAGGATAGGTAAAACATATTCTCCTATATCTAATAAATTAGTAAATAAACACTCTGTTACAGATGTAATTAATTTTGTTAAAGAGTTTGAAGAAAACTCAAAATTATTACTACTGTGTCCTATATTAATTAACAAAGACAGAGATATTAAAACGGTACTAAAAGTTTTATCCCAACAAGGATATGCACGTGTTAAATACAATAAAAAAATTTATAAAATACATGACTTACCTATTAATAAAATAAAGTATGATGATTTAGCATTAGTTATCGATAGAATAATAATTAAAGATGATGAAGATTTTTACAACCGTTTGGCCGACTCTATCCAAACTGCTTTTTTTGAGGGGAATGGTGTTTGTATCATTGAAAATTTAACAGACTATTCATACAAAGAATTCAACAATAAATTTGAATTAGATGGAATTGTGTTTTATGAACCAACTACTCACTTTTTTAGCTTTAACAATCTTCATGGAGCATGTCTAAAATGTGAAGGTTATGGAAATATAATTGGAATTGATAAAAATTTAGTAATTCCTAACACAAGTTTATCTATCTATGATGATGCAATATTACCTTTCAAATCTGATTCATATAAATATTACAAAGAGGATTTAATTAGCCATGCTTACAAATTCGACATTCCTATTCACAAACCTTGGTTTAATTTAACAGAACAACAAAAAGAATTAGTTTGGAATGGAAACGAACATTTTTATGGAATTAATCATTTTTTTAAGGCTTTGGAAGAGAAAAGTTATAAGATTCAAAATAGGGTAATGCTTTCTAGATATAGAGGAAAAACAACCTGTAATGAATGCGATGGTAAAAGGCTTAGAAAAGAAACTAACTACGTGAAAGTAGGAAATAAAACTATTTCTGATTTAGTAACATTACCTTTAGATGAATTAACAGATTTTTTTAAAAAATTAATCTTAAACAAATATGAAGAAACTATAGTAAAACGTTTGCTTACTGAAATTAATAATCGCTTACAATTTTTACAAGATGTTGGACTCAATTATTTGACTCTTAATAGAGCATCTAAAACATTATCTGGTGGAGAGAGTCAACGTATAAATTTAGCAACATCCCTTGGAAGTAATTTGGTAGGTTCCATGTATATCCTCGATGAACCAAGCATTGGGTTACATCCTAGAGATACAGAACGTTTAATTAAGGTTTTAAAAAACCTACGTGATTTAGGCAATACAGTCATCGTTGTCGAACATGATGAAGACATTATGAAAGCTGCTGATTATATCATTGATATAGGACCAGAAGCTGGCACTTTTGGAGGGCAAATAGTTGCTGAAGGTGACTATGATAAAATTTTAAAATCAGACTCACTAACAGCTAAATATTTAACTAAAAGGTTAAACATTGAAGTTCCTGACTATAGAAGAAAATCAAAAAACAACATTGAAATCATTGGGGCAAGAGAAAATAATTTACAAAACATAAATGTTACATTTCCATTAAATAGCTTAACTGTTATTACTGGGGTTTCAGGAAGTGGAAAAAGTACTTTAGTCAGAAAAATATTATATCCTTCAATCCAAAGAAAAATAACAGGATATGGAAATAAAGGCGGACAGCATTCAGAAGTTAGAGGAAGTTTTAATCAATTAAATAATGTTGAATTTATTGATCAAAATCCCATAGGTCGTTCTTCTAGATCTAACCCAGTGACCTATATAAAAGCTTATGACGATATTAGGTCTTTATTATCACATCAAAAGATATCTAAAATTAGAAATTACAAGCCCAAACATTTTTCTTTCAATGTAGAAGGAGGAAGATGTGAGGTTTGCAAAGGAGAAGGTATTGTTACCATTGAAATGCAATTTATGGCTGATGTTTATTTACAATGTGACACTTGTAATGGAAAGCGATTTAAAAAAGAAGTTTTAGAAGTTAATTTTGAAGGAAAAAATATTGATGATATTCTTAATTCAACAATTGATGATGCTGTATCATTTTTTACAAAACACAATCAAACAAGAATCGCCAATAAACTAAAACCACTTCAAGATGTAGGCTTGGGATATATTCAGTTGGGTCAGTCATCTTCTACCTTATCTGGTGGTGAAGCGCAACGAATTAAATTAGCCTCATTTCTAACAAAAGGAAACACTAAAGATAAAGCCCTTTTTATATTTGATGAACCAACCACTGGTTTACATTTTCATGATATAAAAAAATTAGTAGCTTCATTTAATGCATTAATTGAAAAAGGTCATTCAATTATTGTGATTGAACATAATGTAGAATTAATAAAATGTGCTGATTATATTATTGATCTGGGTATAGAAGGAGGCAAAAAAGGTGGACAATTAATTTTTCAAGGCGCCCCTGAAGAATTAGTCAAAAATAAAATTTCTTACACTGCTATGTATTTAAAAGAAAAGTTATAAAAATTATAATCTTCATTTATAATAACAAATCCCATAATTTCAATGAATTCTAGTTTCTTTATAACGAATTTAAAAGCTTAAAAGTAAAAGAAGATTGTTGAATTACATTAAGTATTTATACTAAAAATTAATTTACATGAGTATTTCTCTGTTTATCTCTGTGTTCATTGTTTCCTTAAGCTCATTTGACCAAAAAACAGAAAGTCCTTATTTAGTAAAAAGTTATCATTTAATTAAAGTTCATCAGAGTCATTCTAGTTAACTCATGATCTATAAAAGCATTTATAAAATCTGATGGGAGATATTTAGTTTTAAAGAATGATAAAGCTACCAAAAGTAATTGAAGTTTTACATACAATTTGACTATATTCAATATATTAAAATGGCAAGTCTTCTAAATCAACATTTCCTCCAGAAATAATTATACCCACTTTTTTTCCTTTAAATCTATCATTTTCTTTTAAAACTGCAGCAATGGAAACAGCGCTAGAAGGTTCAATAATGATTTTCATTCGTTCCCAAATAAATTTCATCGCAGAGATTATTTCTTTTTCTGTAACGCGAATTATGTGATTGACATTTTCTAAAATAATTGGAAAATTATTACTTCCTAAAGTAGTTCTTAGTCCGTCAGCAATTGTATTAGTTGTAATGTTTTTTTCAATTTTTTTACTTTTTAATGAACGATAAGCGTCATCAACTTCATAAGGTTCTGCTCCAATAATTTGTGTTTTCACAGAAAATTGCTTGGCAAACAAACAAGTTCCGGCAATTAAACCTCCACCACCAACCGGACAAATAATATAATCAAATTCAGCTTCTTGTTGAAGCATTTCAAAAAAAGCTGTTCCTTGACCATAAATCACATTCTTGTTATTTGATGGGTGTAAGAATGTAGCTCCTGTTTCTTTTTTAATTTTATTAGATGCCATTTCTCTAGCCTCTATGGTTGGTTGACATTCGGTAATAATTCCACCATAACTTAAGGTTCCGTCTTTTTTTATTTTTGGCGCATTATTTGGCATTACTATATATGCTGGAACTCCTAAATTTTTAGCAGCTAGTGAAAGAGCTTGTGCAAAATTACCGGAAGAATGAGTGACTACCCCTCTACTTTGTTCCTCACTATTTAATGTTAAAATTGCATTCGTTGCTCCTCTAATTTTATAAGAACCTGCTTTTTGAAAGTTTTCACATTTTAAATACACTTCACAACCAGACGAATAATTTAGTAATCTGGAACTTAATAAAGGAGTCATATGAATATGGGGTTGAACCCTATCATAAACATGTTGTAAATCATTTTTCTTCACAAATTCGTTATTTATAAAAAATAAAATATCTTATAAGAACAAAAATAGCCTTTTCTGAATGAAAAGGCTTATTTTTGGGGTAGAAGATGGGATTCGAACCCACGACCCTCGGTACCACAAACCGATGCTCTAACCAACTGAGCTACAACTACCATCTTGCTTTTACGGTAAAAAAAACAGATTTTTTTTAGTTTTAAAGCGGTTGCAAATATAATTTTTTTTTAAATCTTTAGAAAGAAAATATTATATTAATTTATCTAATGATGTAACTGCAATAAAGCGCTCAACAGTAAATCCTTCCGCATGATCCACACCTATTAAACGACCTAATTCACATGCTCTATATTCTATACTATTGATAAAATTTTTAGTGCTTATGGGAGTTTCTATTTCCTTACTATTAGGATCATAGAATTGGGAACTATAAGCTAGTATAGCTTTCTTTTTTATATCCATAAAACCAGTAACATCAACAACAAAATCAGGTTGAATATTTTTCCATTGCATATAATGATATACCAATTTTGGCCTCCATTGTTGTTGTGGTTTACCATCAAATTCTGTAGTGATTTTTTGAAGTCCACTTAAAAAACAAGCATCAGAAACCAATTTACTCCCTTTTCCATGATCAATATGTCTATCATCAACAGTATTACATAAAACAATTTCTGGTTGGTATTTTCTGATATATTTTATAATTTTTAGTTGATGTTCTTTATCATTTTTAAAAAAACCATCAGCAAATTCTAAATTTTCTCGAACTGATACTCCTAAAATATTTGCTGCTTTTGATGCTTCTTCTTTTCTTAATTCTTTAGATCCTCTGGTACCAAGTTCTCCTTGAGTCAGGTCTATAATTCCTACTTTTTTACCAAAAGAGATCTCTTTGGCAATAGTAGCAGCAGCTCCCAACTCAACATCATCTGGATGGGCACCAAAAGCTAAAATATCTAATTTCATAATCACTCTTATTTTGTTTTCTGTATTGCTTGTTCTAGGTCAGCAATTAAATCTTCTGGCTCCTCTATTCCAACTGAGAAACGAATTAACCCGTCTCTTATTCCACGTTCAAGTCTTTCATTTTCACTTAACAAATAATGTGTTGTTTTTACAGGGCTTAAAATTGTACTTTCTAATCCTGCTAAACTCATTGAAGGTTTAATCAATTTCAATGCATTTTGAAATTCCATTGGATCAATCCCTTCTTTGAGTTCAAAAGACATCATTGCCCCAAAACCATGCATTTGTGATGCAGCTAATGTATGTTGAGGATGACTTTTTAAGCCTGGATAAAATACTCTATCTATAAAAGGATTACTTTCTAAATACTCTGCCATGACTTGCGCATTTCTTGTTTGTTCTTTAACTCTTAAATTTAATGTCTTTAAACTTCTTTCTAACATCCAAACAGTAAAATCGCTTAAATTCCCACCAAAATTAATTCCTGTTTTCCAAATCTTTTCTATATGGTCTTTTGATCCTGCAACAGCGCCAGCAGAAATATCTGAATGCCCACCCATATACTTTGTTGCAGAATGGATAACAATATCAATTCCAAAATCGATTGGGTTTTGATTAATTGGTGAGGCAAATGTATTATCTATCATCGTAATAAGTCCATTTTCTTTTGCTAAAGAAGAAATCGCTTTTATATCTGTAATTCCTAGCAAAGGATTAGAAGGAGTTTCAATATATAAAATCTTTGTATTTGATTTTATTAGTGGTTTAAAATCCTCAACATTATCAGAAGTCGCATAAGAATATTCTATTCCATATTTTTCAAACTCACTCGCAATAAGATTATATGTTCCGCCATAAATTACTTGCTGTATTACAACATGGTCACCTTTTTTTACAAATGCAAGCATTGCAGTACTAATGGCAGCCATTCCTGAACCAAAAATTAGAGCAGCTTCTGCATGCTCTAAAGCAGCAATTTTTTTACATAAAGCCTCTTGATTTGGTGTATTAAAATACCGTGGATAACGTTTAATGTCAACTTGGTCAAAAGCATATGAAGTAGACATATACATTGGAGAAATCGCTCCTTTAAATTGTGTATCTTTCACTTCACCAACATGTACACACACAGAATTAATTCCTAGTTTTTTTGAATCTTTCATTTAGTTAGTATTTTAAAAAACGAATTTACAAAAGAAACTACAAAAAAAGAATCATAATTAAGGCTCATTTTTTTAACTATATACTTCTATTTTATCAATCAATAATTTCAATATCTTCGTATTATGATTTCTGTAGTAATTTTAGGAAGTGGAAATGTCGCCACTCATTTAATAGATGCTTTTTTAAAGATTGATGAAATTGAATTGAGGCAAGTATACACAAGAAATATAAAAGATTTAGAATCTTTTAAAAATAATATTCCCACAACCAACAGTATAGAATTTCTTAAACAGGCTGATGTAACAATTATCTCTGTATCTGATGATGCAATTTCGGAGTTATCCTCTAAAATTAAAAATTCTTTGGTAGTTCATACTTCGGGAAGTGTTGACATGAGTGAATTAAAAAACTCAACAAATAAGGGAGTCTTCTATCCATTACAATCCTTTTCAAAAGACAAAAAAATTAATTTCAAAAACATTCCTATTTGTTTAGAGGCAGAACACAATAAAGATTTAAACCTCTTAAAAAGATTAGCCTCTCTATTACAAGGTAACATATATCATCTTGACTCTAATCAAAGAAAAAGAATTCATATTGCTGCTGTTTTTGTTAATAATTTTACAAATCATATGTACGCAATTGCACATAATATTTGTAAAAAACACGACGTGTCATTTGATATTTTGCATCCCTTAATTATGGAAACCTCAAAAAAAATAAAAAATTTAAGTCCTCAAGAAGCTCAAACAGGACCTGCCAAAAGAAACGATGTAGAAACAATTAAAAATCACTTAAATTTGCTCAATCAACAACAACAAGAACTTTATCTAAAAATAACCAAATCAATACAAGAATATGGAAATAAGTTATAAGCAACAACTATCTAAAATTAATACTCTTATTTTTGATGTTGATGGTGTTTTAACCAATGGTATGGTAACTGTTATGCCAGATGGTCAATTAATTCGTCAAATGAATATTAAAGATGGTTATGCTTTACAGTCTGCAGTCAAAGCTGGGTTCCATATTTGTGTGATTAGTGGTGGAAAAAATGAAGGTGTCAAAAAAAGACTTTATAATTTAGGAATTAAAGATGTGTATTTAGGGGTGCATAATAAGATTGAAAAATTCAATGAATTAGCCAATATGTATAATCTAAACCCTGAAAATGTCTTGTATATGGGAGATGACATTCCTGATTATCCAGTAATGAAATTAGTTGGAATTCCATGTTGTCCTAATGATGCGGCAGAAGAAATACAGAGAATTTCTAGATATATTTCTGACAAAAAAGGTGGAGAAGGTTGTGTTAGGGATATTATAGAACAAATTCTCCGTGTTCAGGGAAAATGGGATGTTAATTTTAATGCTAAACATGATTAATAAAAATATTACTTACTCTTTTTTTATTATTTACTTTATTTCTTTCTCTTGTTATTCTCAAACAATCTTTGGAACATGGAACTCTTTTGATGAAGTAACTAATGAAGTGGAATCCGTCATTGAAATTTATAAAAAAGCTGATAAAGCCTTTGCGAAAATAGTAAAAATCACCAATCCTGAAAATAGAGCTGCTAGATGCATAAATTGCAAAGGAGATCGTAAAAATGAACCAATCCTTGGAATGAATATTCTATCCGGATTAAAAAAAAATGATGAGGAATGGTCTGGAGGAAAAATCTTAGATCCCAAAAGTGGGAAAGAATATAAATGTTACATCAAATTAATCGATAAAAATACTCTCAAGCTCCGCGGATATATTGGTCTTTCAGTTTTTGGAAGAACAGCAATTTGGAAAAGAAATAATCAATAAATTTTCAGGAATAAAACTATTAAATGCAACTATATTTTTTTCTTTAGCATCGGTACAAAAGAAAAATCCCCCAACTCATGTTTTTCAAATTCTTTTGCCGTTTTCCTAACAAAGAGCGTCATAATTTGAGTTTTACTCCCTATTGGAATTAATAACCTACCTCCTATTTTTAGTTGTGCTAATAATGCTTTTGGAAGAAAGGGTGCCCCAGCAGTTACAATTATCTTATCAAAAGGTGCTTTTTCTTTAAATCCCTTATAGCCATCACCAAAAATAAATTTCTTTGGCATATATCCTATTTTAGGCAAAAACAATGATGTTTTTTTAAATAATTCATGCTGACGTTCTATGGTGTATACCTCTGCCCCTAATTCCAATAAAACAGCTGTTTGATATCCAGAACCAGTGCCAATTTCTAAAATTTTATCTCCATTTTTAACCTGTAAAATCTGGGTTTGAAATGCCACTGTATAGGGTTGAGATATGGTTTGTTCAGCTGCAATAGGAAATGCTTTGTCTTGATAAGCATGGTCTGTAAAGGAAGAATCTATGAATAAATGTCGTGGTATTTTTTTTATAGCATATAATACATTATTATCCTTAATCCCTTTTTTAGCAAGGACCATTGCTAACTGTTTTCTCAAGCCTTGATGTTTTGAAGTATCTTTCAATTTGTTACTTTATTCAACAGGCTAAAAGTAGAATAATTGATTTTAAATTCCTATAAAATTGTATCTTTGTTATCCTTGTACAGATCTATACTTAAAAAATAAATTTTATGTTAAAAGTTGGAGTCCTAGGTGCTGGTCATTTAGGAAAGATTCACCTAAAATTACTACAACAGTCTAATAAATATGAATTGGTAGGTTTTTATGATCCTTCCGAAGAAAATACTAAAAAAGTATCTAATGAGTTTTCTTATCGTTCTTTTAATACTATTGATGAATTAATTGATGCAGTAGATGTAGTTGACATTGTAACTCCTACGCTATCTCATTTTGAATGTGCGAAACTTTCCATTGATAAAGGATGCCATATTTTTATTGAAAAGCCTATCACTAATACTGTTCAAGAAGCTGAAGCTATTCTAACTTTAGCAAGCCAAAAAAATATTAAGGGCCAGGTAGGACATGTAGAGCGGTTTAATCCTGCTTTTACAGCTGTTAAAGATATGATATCCTCTCCTATGTTCATTGAAAGTCATCGATTAGCTGAATTTAATCCGAGAGGAACAGATGTTCCCGTTGTTTTAGATTTAATGATACACGATATAGATATCATTTTAAGTGTTGTTAAATCAACAGTTAAAAATATTCACGCCAGTGGTGTAAGTGTAATTTCTAATACTCCAGATATTGCCAATGCAAGGATTGAATTCGAAAATGGATGTGTTGCAAACTTAACGGCGAGTAGAATTTCTATGAAGAACATGAGAAAGTCACGTTTCTTTCAAAAAGATGCCTACATCTCTGTTGATTTTCTAGAAAAAAAATCTGAAGTTGTAAAAATGAAAGATGTTCCAAAAAATCCAGATGAATTTGCAATGATTCTTCAAAATGCCGAGGGTGAAAAAAAACAGATTTACTTTAGTAACCCTTTGATAAAATCAAATAATGCTATTTTAGATGAGCTAGAGTCTTTTGCTGATGCTATAGAAAATAATATAAAACCTGTAGTTACTCTTCAACAAGGAACAAACGCATTAAGAATTGCACAACAAATAATAGATTGTTTCAAGTAATAATAAAGATTCTAAAAGATATATTAGCTCTTTTAATAGTCAGAAAATTGTGTAAATAAATAGAAAATAATTAACTAAAAAACATGAAAAATATAGCTGTAATTGGTGCTGGTACAATGGGGAATGGAATTGCCCATACATTTGCCCAATTTAATTACAATGTGCAATTAATTGATATTTCACAAAATTCTTTAGACAATGGAATTGCCACAATATCCAGGAACTTAGATAGAATGGTTTTAAAAGAAAAAATTTCTGAATCAGATAAAAATAAAACTTTAGAAAATATTACAACCTATACTTCAATAAAGGAGGGAACTAAATATGCAGGCTTGGTTATTGAAGCAGCTACTGAAAATTTAGATTTAAAATTACAAATCTTCAAAGAATTAGATTCTGTTTGTCCCGATGATACTATTTTAGCATCCAATACATCCTCCATTTCAATCACTCAAATTGCAGCTGCAACTCAAAGACCGGATAAAGTTATTGGAATGCATTTTATGAATCCAGTGCCGATAATGAAATTAGTTGAAATTATTAGAGGATACAGTACCTCTAAAGAGGTCACAGATTTTACTATCAAGCTATCTAAAAAAATTAATAAAACTCCTGTTGAGGTGAATGATTATCCTGGGTTTGTGGCTAATAGAATTTTAATGCCTATGATTAATGAATCCATAGAAACTTTATATAATGGTGTTGCTGGAGTTCAGGAGATTGATACTGTTATGAAATTAGGAATGGCACATCCAATGGGACCTTTACAATTAGCTGATTTTATTGGATTAGATGTTTGTTTATCTATCTTAGAGGTAATGTATGATGGATTTAAGAATCCTAAATATGCTCCTTGTCCGTTGTTAGTAAATATGGTAAGAGCTGGTAAATATGGCATTAAATCTGGTGAGGGTTTTTACGATTATTCTGAAAGTAAAAAAGCTCTAAAAATAGCAAAACAGTTTGCATAAATTAGCCTTCTACATCACCTTATTTTTTGTGTCATTTGCCAATGGTCAAACAAAGAATAATGATGCCCAAAAACTCAAAAAACTAGGAATCCTTTACAGTAACGCTAAACAGAATAATATCTTGTTTAGCGATAAAGATTATGATTATAAAACTAGTGCATTAAAAATTCAATTGTTTTATCTTTTAAAAAAGAAAGAAAATTGGAATATGAACTTAATTCTAAAACCACAAATTCAAATTGCAGAGCACCAGCTATTGAATGAACAATTTATAACTCCTGATGAAGAAAATTATACATTTTTAAGGGAAAAATTTACTCGTAGGAAAAACATCTCTTTATATGCCTTTGAATTAGGATTTCAATTTCAAAAAGAACTATCCAAGAGCCTCTTATTTGAAGTACTATTGGGATTAGGAGTAGCATATATAGATGTAGAAACCGAAAGGTTAGCACAAGGTTTTACGTTCATAGAAAATATATCCTTAGGAATAGCTTATTGTCATGAAAACTCAGAAATATATCTTGGAAGTAATTTTGGTCATGTTTCTAACTTCAATATAAAAATACCTAATAGTGGATATAATATTTTTGGCTTTGAAATTGGATATAGAATAAAGCTAAACTAAAAAAAACTCAAAAAGAGTTCCTTTAAATTATTTAAAGCAATAATTTTA
>MDTG01189096.1_pt1 | contig 13001 bp, 11 predicted proteins | sample 811421 | NCBI WGS metagenome assembly MDTG01 (sample SAMN05326645, study PRJNA326480) | marine metagenome | isolation source: seawater | place: Pacific Ocean: South East | collected 2011
ACCATAAAGATATGGAGTAGGGAGGGCGACCTCCTCAAGACTCTAGAAGGCCACAGTGGTTCTGTAATGTCTGTCACCATCGATGGGGACCGAATCGTTAGCGGATCGAGCGACAATACCATAAAGATATGGAATACAGTTGCCGTCGCGGAAGACGCCGACGACGTGGTCGAAGATGTCACCGACGCCTGCCTAGCAGAGCAAGAGGCAGAGAACAGACGTTCCGCAATTGATCTGACGGACGCCGAGCCAGCCGAGCGACCAGTCGAGCCACCAGCCAAGCGCCGGCGCACCGAAGAAAGTGCAGGAAGCGCAGGAAGCGCCGGAAGCGCCGGAAGCGCAGGAAGTGGCAGCGCTAGCAGCAAAGTGGTCGATGTGAGGCAGCCAAATGCAGTGTTGTCAAAGCTTGGGGAGGGTAAGGAGATCGTCGCTCAGCACGTCTACTCAAAAACCTTCTACGGCAACGAGTACAAACCTTCTGGGCGCATACGTACACCAACAATCTGTGATGGCGACCACCCACTGGTCAGCATTGCCCTCTTGCACGCGTGGAAACGCTACACTAAATCGCGATGGGACGAACAGACGCTGAAGAAGCTTGCTTCGTACGCTAGCAAGAGAGCAAGCATGTATGACCTGAACAAACTGTGCAGAATCTTCGAACACACCGAGCACACCGAAGGCAACGATTTGCGCGAAGCATTGCTGCTTCTGAAACACATTGTGGAGCGAGAAAGGCTCTCTTCTTTCATGATGCCGTATCGGATGCGCACTGCCTTCCAAAACAAAGACCTGAAGCACATCCTGAAGTCCTTCAAGCTGAAGGTCGGCGGGAACAGGGGAGAGCTCGTCGAGCGATTGTTCGATAGACTGTACAAGTAAACTACTACTGATAAATTACTGATAAATTACTTAGTTGTTAATAAATGACTCTACCCCTTTCGCAAGAGACTTTATGCCATCCTTCTCGGCGACAGTGAGAGAGAGCAATGGGGGATCGCGGAAGGTGAACTGATGGTTTGCCAATTTGGCCCTTAGTTTCTTCAGGCACAGCTCGCGCAACTCGCTGCTTAGGTTGCGAGCTCTTCTCCCATGCTGCCGTTTAGGGGGGCTCGGAATCGTAGGGCTTCGGTCCATCGTTGCCATCGTTGTCCAGAGGGGGAGGGAATTGGGGGGCTATGAATAGTGCTCGTGGGCTCCTTTTTGAACGAAATAAGAGGCCTGAAACATTTTATGAGCTGCTGCTTGAACGGCAGGTCTCTGGAAGGCCATCAAGGACGTGTTCAAGTTGCTTGCCAGAGGACAGCATACAGTGTTCAAAAAAAAGAGGGGGGAAACGTTCGGATGATAGTGTTCAGTGCTGTATGGTGTATTTAATTTAAAGATAATGTATATGTATATGTATATGCTAGGATGCTGTTCATTTCAACAGCTCTTGGATTCGGGCCAAGTGTTTTTCTTTGTCCCCGATGCCCTCTGCGACGAGCATCCTCAGTATCTTCACGTCTTCTGCCTTCCGTTTGGCGGCCGCATCAGAGTCTCGCTTGCGTTTCTTCGTCTGCTTCTTCGTCTGCTTCCGCAGGGTCCGAAGGTTTCTCCGAATGCGCTGGATGGTTTCTCTCGTCTCTGTGTTCATCCTGCGACGAACGACATAGGCGCGCCAGAAGGACTGTAGCGTAAGGCACGCCGACTTCTTCGTCTTCAGCCTCTGCACAGCGCGCTTCATCCAGACCTTTGGCTTCAGAGTCTGTGACACGGTCAATTCCAACCCAAGGCGCTGTTTGGCCCTCAGGTATTCGCAGACAGAGCGGAAGGAACCAGCAGGGCGCCACTTGCCATCCCGCTTGCCGGTATTCTTTGTCAGGTACTCAAAGCCCCACTTCATGTCCTTCGACAGCGCCGTCAGGTCGTCGACTGTGTTCTCGCGGTAGAGTTGGCGCACTTTATTTGTCACATTGTCAAAGCACAGGTCTCTGCCTTCGAAATTAGAGGGCGCGGTCTTCCAGAGCTCGTGCATTTGCCTGAAACAGTTGGGGTCACCGTGGGTCAGACTCTTCACCTCTGAGAGAGACACGTCTCGCTTGCACATCGGGCATTCTCCACTTTCACCGGAACGGAAAGCTCTCTTCAAACACTTCAGGCAGAATACGTGGCGGCACGGAGTAATCACCGGTTGCATGAAGGTGTCAAAGCATATCGCACAGTCCTTCGTCTCGATGCCCTTCAGATTTTCCTTCACTTCCTTGTCGTAAGGAGTGTCGCCGAGAGTCGAAGGGTCAAAGAGGTTGCTCTTCAAGTTCGGGGCAGAGAGTACGAAGCGAAGGCCTTCGTCTTCACTGGCGGCGCTCACGTACGTACTGCTGCCACGCTTCTTCAGAAACGACAGGAAGAAGGGCTCGTAGGTACCCTTCGCCAAATCAAACACTGGCACAGGAAAGTCTTCAAAGCATTGTAGGGTTCGGACGACCAATTGGTTCCTTTGCGAAAACCGCCCATGGGAGTGCGCATCGATGGCATCGAACCCAATTCGAAGACCTAATGTGTTCTCCAAACGATTCATTTCGTAGTCCTGTCGTCGTCCGTTGAGTCCACTCAACATTTCCTCAAAGGCACTCCTCAGGTTATCGTTCCTCCCAGACGATGCACTGTGTATCTGTCGCCGGTGACAGGAGTAGAGAAAGCGGTGCATCTGTTCGTCCTTTTCGGCAAACTGCATCAGGGATCTAACCGAAGCGCGGCCGTCGACTTTCTCCTTGCTCGATGCATCTGGGTCGTAGTAGGCGGCAAAGGCTTTCTTCTTGTATGCCTCCGCCTCTGCGCAAATGACCTTATCCTTCATTTTGGCTTCCGGAGCAAGCGAAGGAAAGAGCAGGCCACAACCGGTGTAGCGAGCATGAAACAGGAATGCATAGAACATCTCGATGAGCTCACGATGGCGAGGGTCGTCAACGAAAATGTAATCACGATAGAACAATCGACGATTTTGCTTAACCCTCACGCGCAGAAAGGACATCTTCACGAACTTTTGCAGCGACATTGCAGCCAGATAGGCCTGCTCCATGACGACACTTTTGCGCTCGTCCAGCGTTGCCATGATGCGTTCGACAAGGCGTTGGCGACGGAGCGGCCATCGAATCTCGATTTCGTCCGCCTCATCAAAGTGCTCTGATTCGTATTCGCCCAAAGTCAACCCCATCACGTGTGATCGATCACCCAGCTCAACCTCGGTGGGGTTGAGATTGTATAATTTCGCAATCTCGCCGACGACTTCCTTCATGCCCTGCTTGTAGCAGAACCTCATCCCGTCGTTGCCACTATTGTTGTAATAGTCCTGCTTGTAGGGGACGGCATTGCGCACGACGACCCGCTTTATGTGCGGCAAGATGATTCCGACGAAAGCCTCGGAAGAGCGGGAGTGTGCAACAATGTCGCCGACGGTGGTCGTGGCCGTCAGTACGACGCCAGCGGGCAGCTGGATCCGGTCCACGACGCCATGGTACTCCAACCACATAAATTCGGAAAGTAACCACTCTCGCGCCTTTGTGCTGTAGGGAACTTCGTAGTTCTTCCACCGCCCTGACCAGCGATCGTACTCGTTGTAGTTGCTTATTTGAAGCAGCGTCTGAACTGGCACCCACAAGCGAGCCAAGGTGTTCAGTCTGCACTCTATGTTGCAGAACTCGACGAGATCGGCAACGGTGCTGTCGTGCGTTAGCTCGAAACGGGCGCCCCCCTCTGGCTTCGGAAAGTCGTAGGACAAATCGTTCTGCGCAACGTGAGGGAACCGAAGAGCTAGAAAGGCCCTAAGCTTCGTGTCGTAGGGCAGAGACGTCGTGCTGTTTTTTTCACCGTGCAGGATGGTCAGCCTCGCCTCAATCGGCTTCTCCGTCTTCTTGTACTTTGCGAACAATTTACCAATGTTCACCTCCGTGTTCTGTACGACCTTGGTCAGGAAACGCACCGTGTGCTTGTGAAGCGACATAATGCGACGATCACACTTTGAATCCTTGCAAATCGACCAACGGGCCAGCAGCGTAAACGGTGGAAGGCCGGACGAATCGGGCCTCGGAACATCGTGGTCGAAGACGTAGGCGATTGGACTGTTCCAAAAACGAAACATCCAGTAGCGCAGGAGGTCAGCGCCCGTCAGGCCACTCGTCACGGAATAGTCGTTGTTGTCGAGGAGCGAGCCGTACTGAATCCAGTTCTTTCCTGCCGGATGATTACGGACGCGGAAACGGACGACAAAAAGGAATCGACCAATGTGCGCGACCTGATTGCCGAAGCACTCCGCGCTCATATCAAGGTCTTTCGCCTTCTTTGCATTGTCCTCCACGCGAGCATTCATCTGTTGCGCAAACACCGTAGACGACCTCTTCAGCATGTCGTGCGACAGGTGGTTCAGAATGACCCAATAGAGCGCATGAGGCTTGTCGATGAAACGCTTCGCAATCGTCAGAAAGGTTGCATCAAAGACGAAACGGTTCGCAATCGTAACAAACTTTGACTTGGCGTCAACGAAGCGGGAAAGCCTTTGCGAAGCGAAGATAAAGAAGTAAACCAACTTTCGCATCATAGGGAACGGACTGACGCGCTGCATGGACTGCTGAATGCACTCCTTTCCCTGATGGAAGAAAGAAGTGACAGTCACCTCCTTGTTCTCGTAGAGGCGCTCGGGAAAGCCGGCGTTGAAACTGCGCGGAATACATTGCAATTTATGAACAGCACACTCATCGTCCGCGCGGGGCTGTGTCGGAAGGCGAATCTTTAAGGTCTGCTCGTTCCTTGCATCGTAGCAGAACATGTGTTTTCCGTGCTCGAAGAGCATGAAATGCTTGTACTCAAGGTCCGAGGCCAAGCGGCGACAGTCGAAGAAGAGCTCCGAAACAGCCTTCAAAACATCGTCCCTCACAGAGAAGTCCAAAAACTCCCTGCGCTCAGCAGAAGACATGCCAGAAACGATTCGAACATAATTCGAGGCGTTGAGGCTGTGCTTATCTCGCAGATGCGCCCACTTCGCTTCCAAGTGCAATGTGTCGCCGACTGTGCTGTCGACTGTCTCGCCGTCTGTGCTGTCGATAGAAGGTGCGCCAAGAGACATCTTTGCCATCAACTCGGTCGCAGTGCAAGGAAACGGCTCCAGTCGCGTGCGGATACGTGGTAAAGGTTGACGGTTGATGGCACTAAATTCGTGATGTACTCTATGGTCAAAGTCAACTCGCCGACGAACAGCAACAGGCTTGTTCTCCAAGACTGCGTTGCCGGAATAGATCAACTCGACAGAGTCGCGGTAGGAAATTGCTTCTTGCATTACTATGGAGACAGTCCCAGCCCTAGACCACAGCGTCCTGATCGTGCAAGCACAACCATTGCACATCACGGTCCAATCTGTCGCAGAAGTCTCAAACCCCACAGAGAAGCGAGAACGGTAATAACAGTGTATCAAATAACAGTCACTTAGATCATCGCCCCCTTGGCACAACTTTCCCTTAACAGTAACGAAGGGGTCCACTGTGGCCGGTTCGCAGAGGAAGGACAGCACCGACTTCCACATTCTTTCGTCGAGAGACTGGCATCTCGCCTTCCATGACTGTCGCTGGTGCTCTAGTGGCATAGAGGGAGCATAACCACGCGCAGACAAAGGTACTATGCCGCGAATCTTCAGGTAAAGCATCGTCATCGCCTCGTCCTCAAAGGTGACACAGACATCGCGGAAGTTAGTCTCCAATTGCGTGCGATCGCCAATCTCTGCCAGCATTAACTGCATCGCAGAACGGTTCTTCGGGTACTCACCGTCGCAGAAACGCTTTGAACAGGAATTAAAGTGCTTGCGGCGTTGATGAACAGCATCATTGTCACTTTTTTTCTTTTCAGCCCCCGCAAACTCGTCGCTGAGGACTCTGTGGAACGCTACATTGTACTGTCGCACGAGCTCGATGGCCGCAGCCATGTCCTCCGAAAGAGCACCAAAGTAGCCAGACACCTTCTCCGCGACTTCCGACGTCAGCTGCTTGCTGAACTGATAGCGAGGGTAGTCCAACGCTTCCCATTGTGCTTTTACGCAACCAACAAAGTCAGCATCGCGACCATCTACGCCAGCAGCTGTAACACGATGCGGGGGGAGGGATAAGTTGTTCAACTTTGCCTCCAACTGTTTCTTCGCAGAATCCAGCCTATCGGCCACCACTGTCGCAGCACTGCTAGAGCCAGCTGGTGCGGCGCCGGCAGCGCTGGTGGCATCGCGCACTGGAGTAAAATCGACACCATTGTCGCTGACCATGATGCCATCGGTCGCAGAAGCCTCGCCATTGCTGGACGAAGGGGTAGAAGCACTCTGTGAGCTCATGCCGTAGTTCGGGTTGCTGTAGGTAAGTAAAGAAGATAATACAAGTTGCTCTGAGCACAAGAATAAGCTAAAACTCTAAGCAGAAACATTTTGCCGTCCCTTTTTTGCAATTCATTTCTTCCCCGTACCCCCCTGCCCACGAACAATGAAGCTGTTAAAGATGAATGAATGGATGAAGCCCCCCCCCGATGAAGGTTCCGATGAAGGTTTTTCGACGACGAGGGGCCTATGCACTACAGCATGACAGCATGGAGGAACGAAAAAGAAAATTCTTCTGGGAGGGTTTTGACGAGGGCCCCTTTAGAGGATGACAGCACGGTTCCGAAGAAGAATGTCTGTTGATCTGCTGATTGTGCTGGGATCACAAAAGAAGAATGTCTGTTGATCTGCTGATTGTGCTGGGATCAGCTGGAAGTTGGGAGCAGTTGGGAGCTAGACGGTCGAAGGGGAAATCGGAACTGGGAAATGTTTCTGTGCCATAAAGAAACAAAAAGAATAGACGACGAACCGTATTCTATTACATTCAGCACAGTTCCCCCACTAAACAGACTCCAGCCCGGACGGACAATGAGTTCAGTAGAGGCAGCTGCCCAGCTTCGCGTAAAGACGTCCTTTTCACCTCTCAGCAGCGACGACAGAATTAAAAGTTCGCTCTTACTTCCTAAAAGGTACCTCAACAACGGCGTATGGTATGGAGAATGTCATCTCTGTGAGAAAGCACACGATCAGTATCGCCTGCTATGCGTAAAGAAAGCCCACACCAATGTCGCCATAGCGACCTGCGATACTACATGCCCCGGCAATCAAGTCTGCATTTCCTGTCAAAGAAAACATATTCAGACTTCCCTAAACGACACGAAGAAGGTTGTCGCCTGTGCCTACTGCAAGAAGCCATTCTCTGCCTGTGTGATAGTCGCAAAAAACAACGACGGCATCGAAATACCACTTGAAGTCACGATCTACAGTTGTGGTGAATCGTTGCATATCAGTAGAGAGGCAGTAGAGGTCGCCGAATGCAATGTTGGCGACTCTGTGTGTATTGTAAACGACAAGATGTTCTATACCGATGAGGCGAAAGCAGCAATCGTTCTGAGAAAGTACACAGACAGTGAAAACGAAAAAGTCTACCTTGTTCGCTTTAGAAACAATGGTCCGAGGAAATATGTTGGCAAACGATTTGGCGACAAGATCTACCAACAAGAACCGGAGTTTGCCTTGAGCGAGAGAAAGCAACAAATGTGCGCTCTGCTTGCTGGCAATGATCTGGAGCTGGACGCCAACGAGATGGAAGGCGAAGAGAAGGAAGCCTACGAGAAACTGGAGACGTATGCCGCGCTACTGTCGTTGATGGGATGGGACACCGACCCGTTGGACGACGAACTGATCGCGGCAATCCGAAAACGACTGTTGAAGAAATTTCTCTGCCTTGAGGCCTTCTGCGACAGCAACATCCCACCGACGCCAGAGCTGAAGGCCGTCGCTAGGGAGCTGGACGACATACTCCGCTACGCGGAAGAGAAAGAAAAGGAATGGAACGCATTCTCGTTTGTTTCATGGCGACAGCTGAGCTTTCAATTGAAACAGAAACTATCCTATGCGCGAGAGACAGCCAAGAAGATTTTGGAGTGCGAAGCGCAGGTGTCCGAAGAAGGCCACGTAGAGGACATGGAAATCATAGAAGATAGGACTATGTTTCTTTTGACCCTCGCGGAGAACATCATTTCGCAAATGGAATCAAGCGAGGAGCTGCGCAAGGCAGTGTATCAGCGAAGACGAGAAGGCAAGGATCTCATGGAGACGAAAATTCAAATACACTACAAAGAAGGCTGCCGTGAGGATTATTTCATTGGCGCGGAATACTTGGCAGACAACGAGCTTCGCAGACGTGTAGGGGAACAATTCGAAATTTCGTTGAACAGCTACGAAGAGGACCGTTACTGGACCGTCGTCGAGTGCTCTTTAAAAGGCGCAAAAAGGGTTTGTGCACAGGGCCAACTGCCGAGAATCATCGCAGCAAACATGAAAGAGAAATTCAATCGCGAGCTGAGAATATTGCTAGAAGAAAGAGACAGCGACGACTACAACTACAGGGACAGCGACGACGACAGCGACGACGACAGCGACGACGACGCGGCCGCGTCGTCGTCGGTGCTCGGGAAAAGGGAGAGAGCGTAGAACAATAATGGTAATAATAGTATCTTAGTGTAGTCTGGTGTAGTGAGTAGAACAATAATGATAATAATAGTATCTTAGTGTAGTCTGGTGTAGTGAGTAGAGTGTAGTTATTTTGTGTAACGCAGCATAGCATGCCGGAAGCGGTGGGGGAAGTCAAACTTTTCTGGCAAGACAACGCCGAGTTTACAAATCGCGTCCACGTCATGGAAGATCTTAAAGAAAGCCTCAAGTGGGATCTCTGTTTCCGTGCGCTTCGCCATCATCAAATCGTCCATATCTGCGAAATACTCCGCGAGGTCAGCGATTTTAGTGTAGAAAGTGTGCTGCTTTTTCACTTGCTCCGGGGTCTTAAAGGTAACCGACATCGTGTGAGGCTTTTGTTAGGGTGTGTGTAGAGGAGGTGTGCGTGTGTGTGTTTTGAGGATTCTGTTCTCTAAGACCCCGTTCTCTATGCTGAAACATTTGTCGAGCTGTAGGGTAGTGGAGGAGAGTGGAGGAGAGTGGAGTGGAGGAGAGTGGAGTAGTGGAGTGGAGGAGAGTAGTCGTCTTTAGGTTTATTCTACACGCTAATAGGGTTACACTATGAAAATTACTAAGTTCTTAGTTTACTCATCAACGCTTCATCCCAATCAGTAATTAAGGCCTGAACAGACGAACAGGAGGAGCTCATGTCCCAGAACTCGCCGCTCTTGCTATCCGCGAGTAGATTCAATAACTCGCGAGCAGCTATAAAGGCGTGTAGAGTCCCCCAAGTATAAGGACAATCGATTTCTTCGTCAGGGGCGACCTCCTCGACCTCCTCGTCGGGGGCGACCTCCTCGACCTCCTCGTCGGGGGCGACCTCCTCGTCGTTGCCAGAGTCGTTGTCAAAGGCACTGAGGTCGCAGTCCCTCCAATCATTGCAAATGTAGTCGAACCAACCATCTTCAGGATCCCAAACATAGGTTCCATAGTCGCCGGATCTTGTGGAGAAATAGGGGTCCGCGTGATCGTGTACATCGGCGTTGACATACTCCTCCCATTCAGGCGAGGCCTCGCCAGCGCAAAAGGGACATTTGCAACTCAAGTCTACGTCTATGCCTTCGTCGAAAGCGCCCAAGGCGCGGCCGAGTTCCTCGACAATCGCGCCGTCTCCATACGTTCTTGCCATATTGTTGTACACAAGACGCCTGTAGAGTACAGGTTCACCGTTATCGCCACAGTCTTTTAAATCACTCTTCCATTGTTTTGCATAATATTCAAAGATATGCCCAATGACACGGTCCTCGAGAAGCTGCGCAGAATCGTCCATAACCAGTTCATCTCGCCGAAACTCCTCTGCTAGGAATAGTTCTATGCCATCGCTTACGATCGCCATTGCAAGCTCTTTTGCCTCTCTCGATAATGTCGGTGCCATCGTATTGTTGTTCTGTGTTATAGAGAAAGACAAAGAAAAGTCAATGTTCTTACAGAGTAGTGTTTTATAGAAATAAAGGACCTGAAACATTCTCATGGGTGGTGGCATTAAAAAATAAGAACGACGGCACCGTCGAACGAGGTGAAGCACTGCTTCTAGAGTAGAGTGTAGAGTAGAGTAGAGTGTAGAGTGTAGAGTGTAGAGTAGAATTATTTTTTTTTTATTTTTTTTTATTTTTTTATTTTTTTATTAAAAAGAAAATTCTTTTTCGTTCTTTTTCGTTCCTCAATGCTGTGCTAGTGCATTGGAAACATATAAGGACGAGGCTTGTACTGTTCTGGCGGACTTGCTGCCCGATTCTTCGCCAAACGAATCAATCCCGGAACATCGGTCGCGACAGTATCCTTCGGAATATCACGTGTCGCAACACCCTTCGGCAGAATCCAGTGGAACACCAGCAGACGAACGATGTCTACGAGGTAACGCTCGGCGCTACCTTTTTCACCCTCATCACGCAGTCGCATAAACTCCCCTTCAAACTCGTCTGCCTGCTCGCTGCTAAGGTGCTGAATACACGACCGAGCAAGATCCGTATAGATATCGATGAATTCGCAATTCCTTAAAGGAGCAGTGGCGCGAAAGGGAGGACAACAGGAGCGATTAAGGTTAATCCGCGCTGCCTGTGCCAGAAACGCCCACAGAAATGGAAGATCTCCTTCTTGGCGAAGCTTCTCTGCTGTCGCCCTGTCCTGCTTACTGAAGCCAAGGGTCTGTTCAAGGAGGTCAATGTATTCACTCTCTACGAGAGCCTTTGAGTGGGTCGTCATGCTAAAGTGTTTGTGTCTGTGTGTGTGTTTTAAATGCCTGTGCTGTCCTTTTTTCACTCCTTCTTATCGTTGAAACATTTCCTAGGGTTTTTTTGCTGTCGTCGAGCCATTGGTAAGGGGGTAGTAGATGGGAGGAGCACCACACACAGGACAATAAAAAAATATATAATGACTCGAATGCTCTTGTCACAGGGAACAAAATCCAGCACTGTCGTCAGCACTGTCGTCAGCACTGTCGTCAGCATGGACACAGCATGGACCGCTAGGCGAGGGCGTGGTTTCCCACCGCGATAGTAGATGCTGTGGGCATGCTATCGGTGTGGGAGTGGGAAGAAAGATGCTGTCGGTAGGGGTATATTTTTTAGACAAACTAGATAAAGGCATTCGATCGAACAGGTCAGTTAGTCGAAGAAATGTTTCAACGATAGGAAGGACTGAAAAAAGGACAGCACAGGCATTTAAAACAAACACACACACACACAAGAACCATGAGTCTAGAGAATACGATAGGGAGGGTGTTGGACACCAGCAAACACGGACGTGAGCGCAGTTTCGGAAACGGCAGAGTAGAGCCCTACCGCGAAGATGGGCGACCCATGGTAGCTGTCTACTTGTTCGGCAATCGCATCGCCCTGTTCGACCCCTGCGCCGGAGTCTTCACTCTTTCCAGCGCTGGCTACCAAAGCGACACGACGAGGAGGTGGCTGCGCGGGCTGATGTCGGAGTTTCAGTCCGACGACGATGAGCGCGGACTGTTCGTCAGAAAGTGCACATGGTACACGAGCGACCCGATGCAATACGTCAACGGGCGCAAACGAAGGCGCTTTGATCCAGACACGCCGAAAGAATGGGAAGACTCGCGAAGAACACCACTGAAATTCAAGCTGCGCAAAGGATGCTTTCCAGCGCACGAGGCAGTACGAAAACTGTTCCCGAAAGAAATCGCCGGTATAATTTTTTCTTTTCTTTAATTAAGTAGGGTAGGCGAAAATAAGTTTTTTAATATTTTTTTAAAACGTAAACGTTCGATTAAACGTTAGAACGAAAGCATACTTTTCTCGCAAAGACAAGAGGTCACCTTCGGCGGCGGCGCGACACTTTGCCTTGAAGTCGTCTTCGCTTCGTGAGCTACACAACCGCTGTAGTCTAACAGCTTTTTTGTAATCTTCTTCGATTCTCTTCAAAAGTTCGCGATACGCTTTGCGAGCCAGAAAGCCGCGCACGAAAGCTTGAATGCGCACACAGTCTTTGTTGAACTTCTCTCTCGCCGGTATCAAATCATCGACGAGCATGCCGACGAAGGAAGTCAACAATTTAGGTTCAAGTAATTGTTCCCAGCATCGTTCGACACCGTGCTTTTTTAGGTCAAATTCGACCGTGCCAGTGCAACTACGATAGTGGCTTCCTTTAAAGATAAAACCCTTGTCGTTTCCGATAAAGTAGAATACGATCTTCTTGTCGCGGAACTGAAGAGAGAGAACAGGGACCGTGCGCTGCTCAATCGTCACGCCGTAGAAGAAGTCATTTGGGTCCTTCGAGAAGAGCGGTGTCATATCAATTGTTTGTGATGCCATCGTAGTTATGCGTGTGGGTGTTTTCTTTTTTGTTTATATGTGTGTGTGTGTGTGTGTGTTTTCTTTTTTTATCAATTTGCTGCTGTTTTTTCTCTTCTTTAGGGCACAGAAACATTTATCAGTATTATCAGCAGTATCAGCAACCAGTCAGTCATTCCGTTGTTCCTGATGGATTGTATATTATTTTCTAATGATTATTCTGAATGGGTATTATTTTCTAATGATTATTCTGAAGTATATTATTTTAATGGTATTCAATTCTGACGTATTCTAGTCTAGCATAGAAACAGCATGTGTCGTCGTCGTCGGTTTCAGAATTTACGATGCCAGCTGGCCTCTCTTTTCGTGCCAGCTGGCCCTCTTCCATGCCAGCTGGCACGGATTGCTCAGCGCTAGTTCATGCTATTGCCCTGCTAGGGCGATCGAGGCCAGCGACAGATAGACGACCATCGGCGACAGCCTATGCTGTCTAGCTGCTGTCTAGCTGCTGTCGGTGTGCTTCTGTGTGTGGGGGCAGGAATGTGCTGCTATTTCTATGCTATTTGTTTGGGGACAGGAAGGTTTGTGGACCCTGATGGCAGGATGATGGTTCTATTAGAGTGTACTAGTACTACTGAACCATCGAAACCATCGAAGCAACTATCCTATCGAAACAAAAAAGTACCCCAAAATGTTTCTGTGCC
>MDTG01277114.1_pt1 | contig 13001 bp, 14 predicted proteins | sample 811421 | NCBI WGS metagenome assembly MDTG01 (sample SAMN05326645, study PRJNA326480) | marine metagenome | isolation source: seawater | place: Pacific Ocean: South East | collected 2011
ACCCTCGTTGTACAGTGCTGATGCCTTCATTACGCATGGACGCCACTTAGATTCGTGCTCTGGAAAAAGATGCAGCGCCATCTCCAGTTGCCTCTTGGCCTTATTGGCCAGGTTTAAATTATCACCGTCCGCCTTATTGATCACGATGATGTCTGCCGTTTCCATAATGCCGCGCTTTATACCCTGCAACTCATCTCCAGTGCCAGGCATGGCAAGCATTAAAAAGGTGTCTGTAATGTTGATGACTTCAGTCTCGCTTTGACCCACGCCGACCGTTTCGACTAACACTACATCATAGCCAGCCGCCTCGCATAACAACATCGATTCTCTTGTTTTGGCAGCAACACCACCCAAAGTTCCTCCGGATGGACTAGGTCTAATAAAGGCGTTGGGATGTTTGCTCAAATCTTCCATTCTTGTTTTGTCTCCCAAAATACTTCCAGCACTTCGAGTGCTGCTGGGGTCAACCGCTAACACGGCTAATTTCAAACCTGAATTGACAATTTCCAGCCCTAGTTTTTCAATGAAGGTGCTCTTTCCCACCCCAGGTATGCCAGTAACTCCGATGCGCAGTGCTGCCTTTCTTTGATTGTATACGCCATCTACAAGCTGTAACGCCTGTTCCCGATCTTCGGAGCGAATGCTTTCTACCACCGTTATGGCCTTTGACAGACTCAACGTATCGCCTCTAATAATTCCACCGATAAGTGATTGTGTGGCGGAAGTTTTCATTAATTAAATCGGTGGTTAAACGCTACTGTTTGTTTTATTTCGCAATCTCCCCGCGTGAGATCTGTGACCAGCACTTCGTATTTATTGCCAACTCGAATGTTGTGCTTTTTGACAAATTTCTTATCGATGACGATATCTTTAAGATCGCCCAACTCCTGCGGAGCAAGAGCCAACTTACTGGCCTTAAAATCCATCATCACCGCTTTACGCCCATCGCCATCAGGATAATCTTTGATCTCAACAACTTCAGCATACGTATCGTATGACTCGTAGTAACACTTTGGTGATTTCTGTTTGGTAGAGGTCGTGGTGCAGGCCGTAAGACCAGTGAGCAGAATTATGAGCGTTACTCCTTTGTTAATCACTTCAAGAATTTACTATTCCAAATATTCTCACTAAAGTCCTTCGAATACATAATACCAGTAATCAACACCAACGTCAAAATCAACGCTGACGACATGCTGAATAAGAAAAACCGGTAGAAAAACTCGGCTTGGCCTTGCTCAAACTGTGCAGGCATTATCACTGTTATGAGTGCTCCAAGCGTAAGGGCTGACATCGTCAATGTTCCAAAATGGCGCATTGGGTATTTTAAAATAGACTGATACCATTTCATATCATCGCCCCATTGATAAATAAAACAGTGTCGACCATTGGGTAGCTCAGCCAATAAAATGGGATCTTTGGTGCTGTCCTTCAAGCGGAAGCGTTCTGAAGGAGCTACTACCTTAAAGGTTGAGAACTTGAATCCAATGCTGGATTCGATATGCCGTATTTGATGAATCGCCTCCGATGGAATTTCACTCTTGTATAGAGTACTATCCAAAAATCGTAGGCGAAATTTTGTGCAAAGTCGTTTGATCGCTTCTGTATCGAAAATTCGAGCCTTATCAAGTCTTGAATAATCGAAGCCTTCTGATGAGGCGCTCAGCGTTCCTTCCGCAATGCGCCGCGCAATGCTATGCTCTCTTAGGACGTTATCTTCTAAAATAGACTTTACCTCCGCCACTAAGGCATTCTGATCTACAAATTCTTGTTGCTTTTCTAGCTCTACTTTTAAATTGATATTCTGCATCTTTCAAATTTTACACTAACCTTTTTTGTGGCGGTTGCGCTTAATTCGTTTTACCTGAAACCAAATATAAAGACCGAAAAATGAGAGTAACATGATTCCTACGAAAATGAAAACAATGAACTCTCCAGGCTTCATATTGTAAATGTAACAGACGTAATTGAAAACGGTTTAGTTCGGTTCAAAAAAACTAAATAGTTTGCTAAAAGGCGGCCAACAGGAGCTTTAAGTCTTTGAAAGGAAGCCTCAATGATTCTCCCAAATACTGGTTGGTAAGTGTGCCATTATACAAGTACACTCCATTCTGTATGCCATGGTTGTTTCGAATGGTATTTTCTAATCCACCTTCATCTCCAATTTTCATCGAAAGAGGCACTGTAACATTACTAAGCGCATGTGAAGCCGTGCGACTCGCTCGTGAAGCAATGTTGGGAACGCAATAATGAATTACATCGTGTACCTCAAATGTGGGGTTATCATGCGTGGTGATTTTACTTGTTTCAAAACACCCCCCTTGGTCAATGCTCACATCTACAATGACGGATGAGGATTTCATCTTCCGGACCATTTCTTCAGACACCACACATGGGGTTCGGCCAGTTAGACTTCGAATGGCGCCTATGGCAACATCAGCGCGCATCAAAGCCTTTAAAAGCACCTTGGGTTGTATGGTTGAGGTTGAAACTCTGATTCCAATGCTGTTCTGTAGTCTACGCAAACGGGTGATGGAGTTATCAAAAACTCGAACATCGGCACCGAGACCAAGTGCGGCTCTCGCTGCGTACTCGCCCACAGTGCCGGCACCCAGTATAGTAACCTGTGTGGGAGACACTCCAGTTATGCCACCAAGCATGATGCCTTGCCCTTTTTTATTGCTCAAGTATTCAGCTGCGATTAAGATAGAGGTAGTTCCCGCAATCTCACCCATACTGCGCACAATGGGTAACACTCCATCTTCGTCAGCTATGTAGTCCCAAGCAATGGCGGTTACCCTCTTCTGCATCAAATTTTTAACATAATTCTTTGGCTGTACATTAAGCTGCATGGCAGAAATCAAAACCTGTTTGGGTCTTAAATATTGCATTTCCTCATCTGAAATGGGTTCCACCTTAAAAATTAGGTCAGCCTCATACACCTCCTTCGTGGTGTAAGCAATTTCAGCCCCCGCCTCGCTAAACTCGTTGTCAGAAAAATGAGACGCATCTCCCGCTCCGGTCTCTAGTCGCACTCTGTGACCATTATTCACCAGAAGCTGCACTGCTTCAGGCACCATGGCTACTCGATTTTCTTGCAGTGATATTTCCTTGGGTATGCCAATGAAGAGCTTCTTTTGCTTTTGACCAATGGGCTGCATTTGCTCCTGTGGAAGCATAATTGCTGATTGTGACAATGCTTGTTGCGTTTCTTTTGAAAGGCTCATGATTCGTGATTTTGTATTGTGATGGTTCGCGTCAAGTCAGGATCAATTTCAATGCAAATATTGACCGCATCATCGGGTATAGCATCGGGAGCCTTTTCTGGCCACTCCACAAACATTGGATTTCGGGCATTTAGGTAATCATACCAACCGATATCGAATAGTTCGTCCTCATTTTTTAGTCGATACAGATCGAAGTGATATATGGCTTCTCCGCTATCGGTATTATATTCATTCACAATAGAAAACGATGGGCTGGTCATTTCTTCCTTTACCCCAAGTGCTCGACAGATGGATTTGATGTATGTGGTTTTACCCGCACCAAGCTCTCCCCGAAAACAAAAGACGTTCTTAGATTTTAGCATATCAACAATGGCTGCAACGAGTGCATCCACATTTTTAAACTCTTGAACTCTAATTACTTGACTCATATAAATGTTGCGCTCTAAGATAAGTCATTTATCTGCATCATATGCATTGCCAACACAGATTACGTTTTGATAGTTAAAATACCACCTTGGATTGAAAACAATTTCCACAACTCGACTCATACTTCGACCCCACACCATGGATGACGTGCAAATTTCGTAATGGGTGAACCTGGACGAGGCAGTTAGCCAATACACTCATGATGGAGGTGTGGTATCATTCCGCGAGATCAAGCGCAGAAACCGTGACCACTTGCTGCGCCACTATGAAAAATAAGGATATGGCTGGTTTGCAGTTACCCCCAAAGACACTGGTGAATTCATATGTTTTTCTGGCATCAAACACCTAGAAGACCATAAACTGAAAGACCTGGGCTACCGGCTGAAACGTGACTATTGGGGAAATGGATATGCCACGGAAGCAGCCAAAGCTTTGCTGAAATAAAGTTTTAACGCATTGGGATTGACAGAAATTTTCGCTTTTGATTTGCCCGAAAATGAACGATCGATTAGTGTATTGGATAAACTTATTGTTAAAAAATGGGGAAAGTTTTTGAAGATTTGGCATGTGTAGAAAAATACATGATCGAACATTCTGATACTTAGCTATAAGCACACTCTAATCAGGGCTTTGAATAGATACAAACACTTTTGCCGGGTGTTCACAAATTCATGTTTAAAAAAGACGGATAACTAGCTACGCAATTCGATCGAACGCCCATCTAATTTGATCAAATTTGACGTTAATTGACTTAGAAATCAAAATGAAACTAACGCACCTCGGTCATGTTTGCTTTTTGTGGGATATGGGAGAAAAGAACATTCTCTTCGACCCATTCATCAGCCCCACCTTAATTGTGCAAGAAATTCAAAAGAAGAATCTTGTTAACCTGACTTTGATGGAAATTGGAGAAACTAAAGAATTAATATAGAATATGGGAAAGGTAATAGCAGTTGCGAACCAAAAAGGTGGGGTTGGAAAAACCACCACAAGTATCAACTTGGCAGCGAGTCTTGGAGTGCTTGAAAAGAAAACGCTCATTTTAGATGCTGATCCGCAAGCGAACGCAACTTCGGGTGTAGGATTTGATCCAAGAAATGTGCGCACAAGTATTTACGAGTGCATCATCAATCAAGTAGAGCCAAAAGACACCATTCTGAGTACAAAGAATCCGAATCTTGATATCATTCCTGCCCACATTGATTTGGTCGGTGCCGAAATTGAGATGATCAACATGCCCAATCGTGAGCGTATGATGCGGATGTCGCTCAACAAACTCAAAGATGATTATGACTTTATCATCATCGATTGCTCACCATCCTTGGGTCTCATCACCATCAACTCGCTCACTGCAGCAGACAGCGTTATCGTGCCCGTTCAGTGCGAATACTTCGCCCTTGAAGGTTTGGGTAAACTGTTGAACACCATCAAGATTGTTCAAACACGATTGAATCCTGAACTGAGCATCGAAGGAATGCTATTGACCATGTATGACCAGCGATTGAGATTGGCCAACCAGGTGATTGAAGAAGTAAAAATGCATTTTCAGCAACTGGTATTTGATACTATCATTCACAGAAATACTCGATTGGGCGAAGCGCCTTCACACGGTGAGTCAATCATTATGCATGATGCCAACAGCACGGGTACAGTGAATTACTTGAATCTAGCGCGCGAGATCTTGCAGAAAAATGAAATGACTCGCATCAGCGATAAGGACAAAATAGTGGAGGTTTACGATGGCGAATCCTAAAAAAAATGCCCTTGGTCGTGGACTGAGTGCTCTGCTCGAAGACGTGGATCTCCATGCGAGATCAAGCGGCTATTCAGCAAAAAATATTCAACCCTCCACTGGCTCAGTGGCCAACCTTAAAATTGAGTCGATTACGGTAAATCCATTTCAACCAAGGACACGATTTGAAACCACCGCCTTGGATGAATTAGCAGAAAGCATTAGGGTTCATGGAATCATCCAGCCTGTCACCGTGCGTCACATGGGCGATGGCACTTATCAATTGATAAGTGGTGAGCGTAGATTCCGCGCATCGCAGTTGGTGGGTTTAGAAGAAATACCAACCTACATCCGTTTGGCAAACGATCAAACCATGCTCGAAATGGCATTGGTAGAAAATATTCAACGCCAGGACCTTAATCCTATTGAGGTGGCCATAAGTTACAAACGCCTCATCGATGAGTGCGACCTCACCCATGAAGGATTAAGTGAAAAGTTAAGCAAAAGTCGATCCAACATTACCAACTTCTTAAGGCTATTAAAGCTTCCCGCAGAAATTCAAATGGCGCTGCAAAAGGGTGATATTTCAATGGGACATGCACGCGCTTTGATCAGCATCGAAGACCCAATAAAACAATTGGAGCTTTTCGAGCGCATCATCAATGAAGTCCTCACTGTGCGCGATGTTGAGAATTTAGCACGGACGACCAAAGCGCCCAAACCAGGAACGTCTAAGGCACAGAGTAAAAAGCAGTTTTACAATTCAGCGCGTCAAAATCTTGCACATCTACTGGGCACAGGCGTTGACTTCAAGTTTCTACCAAAAGGTAACGGTAAAATCACCATTGAATTTACCAACGAGCACGATTTGAATCGCCTGATTCAATTACTTCAAAACACGAATCAGAATTATTCATATTAATCTTAAGTTCTGCCATAAATGGGCGTTATTTTGCACCATGCGTCAGCTATTATTGGTACTTATTCTTGGAGTCTCCCAATGGTGCATTGGGCAAACGGATAGCACATCATCTATTGTAAAAATCAAAACACCCAAAACTCAAACCACCGAGACAGATACGCTCGCACGCCCCACTCAGCGAAACCCAAAGCGCGCTGCGCTGATGAGTAGCGTTGTACCTGGGCTCGGACAGGTTTACAACAAACGTTACTGGAAACTTCCCATCGTGTATGGTGCACTTGGCGCAACGGGATACTTCGTAGTCTCCAATAGAGTATTCTTCAATCAATTCAAATCTGCCTATGCTGAGCATGCGGCTTTAATTGAGTCCACTGGAGACAACACCCTACTCTATGACAACCGCTACAGGCTAGCCGATCTTCAAAGCCAGGCTGAGGCTTACCAAACTCAAATGGAATACGCGGGTATTGCTTTCTTGGCTTTTTACACGATGTAAATTGTGGATGCGGTCGTTGATGCTCACCTCTATTACTTCGATGTGTCAAAAGATCTGAGCTTGCTTTGGAATCCAAGTGTGCAAACTACCGCCATGACCAATCCCACCGCAAGCTTATCGCTAACGCTCAAATTTTAACTCATGAAAATTGGAATCATTGGCTACGGGAAAATGGGTAAAATCATCGAGCAAGTTGCTCTTGACCGTAATCACGAGATTGTAGCCAAAGTAGATCACAACTCAACCATTGTGGAATGGCAGGCATTGGAGAAGGCAGATGCATGCATCGAGTTTACCCAACCGAAATCGGCTATTCAGAATTTCTCTTGGTGCGTTGATCGAGGGCTACCCATCGTTACGGGCACTACCGGGTGGTACGATAAGATGGACAAAGTGAAATCGTTGGTGGCAGAAAAAAACGCCAGCTTTTTCTGGGCCAGCAATTTCAGTATTGGCGTGAATCTATTTTGGAAATTGAACAAACGCCTGGCTGAAATCATGTCAAATTATGAGGAATATACGCCATCAATTACTGAGATTCACCATGCTCAAAAACTCGATGAGCCCAGTGGCACAGCCATCACTGCGGCAGAACAAATTATTGAGCGCTCTAAGCATTTACATAATTGGAAGCTAAGCACTGAACATCCTCAGAAAAGTGATTTGTCCATAGAAGCTTTGCGCGAAGGCGATGTGAAAGGCACACACATTGTAAAATACGAAAGTCCCATTGATAACATTGAATTAAAGCATGCCGCTAAATCCCGCGAAGGGTTTGCTAAAGGTGCGGTGTTCGCTGCGGAGTTTTTGGCTGGAAAGAGAGGCTTCTTTGGAATGGAAGATTTGTTGGGATAGTTTCCTGCCCGATACTTTTCTCTCATCATTTACAAGCGCTTTCAATTGATAGATATAAAAAACATTTCCTCTTGCCACTTGTAGTTTTGAGTAAAGTTAGTAAGGTCTGTCCTTTAAATTTTAGTTAACCTTTCAAGACTTTATGGACAAAATAAATAGAAAGGGTTTTGCTACCGACAAAAGCAAAGAATTAGCAGATTTACTCAACAATTTACTCGTAAACTATTCCATCTTTTATCAAAAAACCAGAGTATATCACTGGAATATCAGTGGTCATAAGAACTTCAAACTTTATCTGAAGTTTGAGGAACTATACAACGATCTATGTGTGAAAATAGATTATGTGGCCGAGCGCATCTTAACTCTCGGACGTACAGCAAAATATAAGTTTACCGATTACCTTGGTATAACTAAAGTACCAGAAAGCATTAAGGTAACTGATGGAAACAAAGCCATCGGGCAGATTTTAAATGCGTTTAACATATTACTTACCAAGCAGCGATAAATTCTCACGCTATCTGGTGAAATTGAGGACGAAGGAATAAATGCACAGATGAGTGACTATATCAGAGAACAAGAAAAGCTGGTGTGAATTTACTCTGCTTAACTCAATAAGATATAAACGCTACCTTTTGTGATCGGTAATCGATCCCCTCAACTTCTAACAAAACATGAAAATTCTCCTCACTGGATCTACTGGATATATTGGCAAACGCCTGCTCCCTACGCTGGTTGAAGCAGGTCACGAAGTGGTGTGTTGCGTACGCGATGCAAAGCGTTTCAATCCGCCAGACTCAGTAAAAGATAAGATTTCGATCATTGAAGTTGATCTTTTAGAACCGGTCTCGCTGCATAAAATTCCTAACGACATCGATGGAGCATATTATCTGGTTCATTCGATGTCTGCTTCTCGGGATTACCAATCACTGGAGGAAACCTCAGCCATTAACTTTAGAGAGGCGCTTGCAAACACAAGCGCAAAACATGTGGTCTATTTGAGTGGTATTGTCAATGAAGACGGACTCTCCAAACACCTAAGTTCAAGGAAGAATGTAGAAGTGGAGCTTAAAAAAGGAGCATACCACCTTACCACTTTTAGAGCAGGCATCATCATTGGCTCAGGCAGTGCTTCCTTTGAAATCATTCGCGACTTGGTAGAAAAATTGCCCATCATGATCACCCCGAAATGGTTGGACACGCGTTGCCAACCCATCGGTATTGTGAATGTGATTGAGTTCCTCTCCAAAGCGATATTCAATGAAAAAGTCTTCGATCAAAACTTTGATATTGGAGGGCCCGATGTGCTGACCTATAAGGAAATGCTCCTTGGTTTTGCCAAGAGTAGAAATCTAAAGCGCAAAATCATTGTAGTTCCTGTGATGACTCCGCGCCTCTCTTCCTATTGGTTATACTTTGTGACTTCTACCTCCTACAAGTTGGCCGTTTCACTCGTAAACAGTATGAAAGTAGAAGTGGTATGTCGAGACAACACCATCAATTCCATTTTGGATATAAAGCCAATGGGCTACATGGAATCGCTCAAAAGAGCATTTACTAAAATCGAAAACAACGCGATTCTATCCAGTTGGAAAGACTCCTACTCCAGCAGTGGAATAAACTTCGATATCTCAGAATTTATTCAAGTGCCAACCTTCGGTTGTTTTGTGGACAAACGTAAACTTGAGTTTGTAAATAAACAAGAAACCATCAATAGGATATGGAGCATTGGCGGAGAAACCGGTTGGTATTATGGCAACTGGCTCTGGAAACTGCGGGGCTTGCTCGACAAGCTGTGGGGTGGTGTTGGACTTCGAAGAGGCCGCACGAGCCTAACGTCAATCAACGCAGGAGATACCCTCGATTTTTGGCGTGTGCTTTATGCCGACCGAAACAGAGGTCGATTGCTCTTATTTGCCGAGATGAAGTTGCCGGGCGAGGCTTGGCTTGAATTCAAAATCGTTGACAATAAACTTTACCAAACTGCCACATTTAGACCTTTAGGTGTCTTGGGAAGACTGTATTGGTTTTCCGTGTTACCCTTCCACGGATTTATTTTCAATGGTATGCTAAGGGCTCTGGCTCGACCTTAAGTCTTCACAACCATAATTTCTCTACTGACTTCCTAACCAATCACTCTAAGGGTTTACACACCCGCAGGTAAACCCATCACCGATACAGTATTCACCCCACGAATCAAACGTTTATTCATTATCAATTTTCCAGCTGCATCATATATCCTCAAGGTTTCAAAGTCAATGGTTTCGAGTACGATATTGAGGTTCTCGCGCGCGGGATTTTGATAAACTCATATCTCTAATAGCGCAATAGAATTATTGCCCAAGAGGGTGTATTTCGCGGCAGCGGACTGCACCGGGCATGGAGTAGAACGTGCGATAGTTTCGGTAGTATCTGTAAACGGACTTAACCGAGTTTTACGCGAGTTGGGACTGCGGAAGCCGGGCGGAATCTTGGATAAAACCTGGGATCTAGTAATCAAAGAATTTGAAAAGAGTGAAGAAGAAGTGAAAGACGGAATGGACATATCGCTTTGCGCTCTAAACACCAAAACCAAAAACCTTCATTGGACGCCTATCGATAACCCACTTTGTATTGTACGCAAGGGTGTAGACGAAATGGAAGAAATCCAGGTCGACAAACAACCCATTGGAAAATTTGAGTGGGCGAAGCCATTTATAACAAATGAAGTCAACCTAAATGATGGACGAAATCATCTGCATTTTCAGCGATAGTTATCCGGATCCATTTGGGGGTTCACGAGAAAAAATACAAATGCGGAAAATTCAAACGAACGCTCATTCTACTCGCGAAAAAGACATTCTTAAAAAAAAACGCGTGGCTCGATCAAAAAATCGAGTCTTAGCTTAGTAACATTGAGTAAATTAACGATTTGTGTGTAATTATTGTGAAAATAGCTCAGTACAAGCTAGCGGTCTCCCTTCTTCCTACCCTTCCGTTTCTTGGCTTTTTTCTTGGCTTGTTCCGCTTCTTCGATAAGGGCCATTACATCGTATTTTTTGTCTTCGCGCTTTTCTAGCGTGGCATTTACAACATTATTATATTCGTTTTTGCTCACTTGCAGTCTAACAATGGGCTTGCCTAAGTTTTCTTCTATCTCCTTAAGCAACTCCTTTTCTTGCGTGCTGCAAAAGCTATACGCCTGGCCTTTGTTGCTTCCACGGCCCGTGCGCCCCACCCTATGCACATACTGCTCCACAGACTCTGGCAAATCGTAATTCACCACAAACCTCACGTTCGGTATGTCGATGCCTCGCGCACTCACATCCGTAGCGATTAACACCTTCAGTTCGCCCTTTCTAAACTGACTCATGGTTCGCTCACGATCGGCATGCTCACGGTCGCTGTGGATCGTATCGGTTTCTGCCCCAGCTCGCTCCATGGCTTTTTTCAATCGCTCGGCCCGCACTTTGGTACGTACAAACACCAAAATCTTTTTATCAAACTCGCCCTTAATCAAGCTCTCCAAAAAGAAACGCTTATCGTCCATTTCAATGAAAGCAACCGAATGCTCAATGTTTTTGGCAACAGGATCTTTGGGTGATATCTGAATTCGAATGGCATCACCGTGCACCAATGAATAGGCAATGTCTTTGATCTTTTCGTTAATGGTAGCTGAGAAAAAAAGCGTCTGCTTTTTCCAAGGAATGTTATGCAATACCCCGCGGATATCTGCAATAAAGCCAAGATCAAGCATGTGATCAGCTTCGTCCAACACCAAAATTTCCACTTTGTCTAGTCTCAAATCTCCTTGATTCAACAAATCAAACATGCGACCTGGAGTAACGATCAATACATCAACGCCTTTTTCCAGTTGCTCTTTTTGGGGGTCGTGCTCCACCCCACCGTATATGGCATAGGCAGTAACATCGGTATGTTTTCCCAAAGTTTTAAAAACTGACTCTACCTGCAGAGCCAATTCGTGTGTTGGGGTCATCACCAAACATTTGATGCCACTGGGTCTTCGATCTACTTTGCGCTCTTGAAGCTTATGCAGAATAGGAATCACAAAGGCGGCCGTTTTTCCTGTGCCTGTTTGTGCAATAGCCAACACATCTTCTCCCTTTAATATGGCTGGGATGGACTTGTATTGTATGTCGGTAGGCTTCTTGTAGCCGAGTTTAGAAATGGCTGTTTTGATTCCGTCAGCAATATGATAGTCTTCGAATTTCATTCGACAACAAGGTTAGGGATAAAGCCAATAAATATTTACCGCTTATCAGCTTTTAACTTGACCATTTCGTCTGCAATACCACCTTTGCAGGGCATGTCAGATATCATCAAACTCTTACCTGATTCCATCGCCAATCAAATTGCCGCTGGTGAGGTAATTCAGCGGCCTGCCTCGGTAGTAAAAGAACTCCTCGAAAACAGCGTGGATGCTGGAGCTACCAATATTCAACTCATTATCAAAGACAGCGGTAAAGCTCTGATTCAATCCATTGACAATGGAAAAGGCATGAGCGAATCGGACGCGCGTATGAGTTTGGAGCGTCACGCAACATCAAAAATTTCCAACGCTGATGATCTTTTTAAACTCAATACCATGGGGTTTAGAGGAGAAGCATTAGCAAGTATCGCAGCCGTAGCACATATGGTTATTAAAACCCGCAGAGCAAATCGGGATGTGGGGACAGAAATCTTGGTTGAAGCCTCGCAGGTCAGGTATCAGGAAATTTGTGCCATGAAAATTGGCACCACCATCTCCATTAAGAACTTGTTTTTTAATGTCCCTGCGCGAAGGAAGTTTTTGAAAAGTGATGCCGTGGAAATGCGCCACATCATCGATGAATTTCAACGGGTGACCTTGGTCAACCCAAAAATTGAGTTCAAACTCTTTCACAATGGTCAGCAATTGTTTCACCTCTTGGGCAGCAATGTACGACAAAGAATCATCGGCATTTTAGGCAAAGGGTATAACGAAAAGTTGGTTCCAGTAGAAGAGGAAACCGATCTGGTATCCATCACTGGTTTTATCGGCAAACCCGATGCAGCAAAAAAGAGTCGCGGTGAGCAATTTCTCTTTGTAAACGGCCGATATTTCAAGAGCTCGTATTTCCACTCAGCCGTGCAAAAGGCCTACGAAGGACTGATTGCACAAAGGCATCACCCTGCCTACTTCATCTATTTCAAGGTGAAACCCGAGTCGATCGATATCAATATTCACCCCACCAAAACAGAAATCAAGTTTGAAGATGAACGATCCATCTATGCCATCTTACGCAGTACGATAAAACGCTCGCTTGGACAATATCACGTGGCTCCGTCCATCGATTTTAATCCAGAAACATCCTTTGACATTCTACCCCC
>MDTG01025621.1_pt1 | contig 13000 bp, 14 predicted proteins | sample 811421 | NCBI WGS metagenome assembly MDTG01 (sample SAMN05326645, study PRJNA326480) | marine metagenome | isolation source: seawater | place: Pacific Ocean: South East | collected 2011
AATATAAAAACAACAAAGACAAGATTTATATTTTTGTTGATAATTTTTCTGATAAAGATTTATTACAAAAAAAAGAAAAATGCAAAATTGTTCAAAGATATTTAAGTAAAATTAAATCGAACAAAATAATTATTATTAAGAGCAAAACCAAAATAGGACCTCGTGAAAATTGGTATAGAGCATACCAACATATGTTCAAAATTTTTAACAAGGTAATAGTTTTAGAGGACGATATTGTTATAAAAAAAAATTTTTTAGCTTTTATGAAATATTATTTAAATAGATTTGAAAACAATAATAAAATTTTCTCTATAACAGGATTTGCCTCACCAGTTGATTTACCAAAAAATTATAAATATGATTGTTATTTATCAAATAGATCAATGTCTTGGTCAAAGGCAACATGGAAAAGAGTTTGGATACAATTTAAAAAATTAAAAATTAATCATCAAAAAATAATATCTAATAAGAAAAATATAAAGTTACTATCAAATGCTGGACAAGATCTTGTGAGAACAATCAAATTAGATTATTTTAAATTGATAAATTCTTTTCAAATATGGTGGATATGGAACATTGTAAAGAAGAATGGCTTATGTGTAAACCCTATTGAGAATCTAGTTTATAACATTGGATTTGATGGTTCTGGTTTTCATATGAATAAAAAAGAAAAATTTTTTTTTAATAAAAAAAAATTTAAAAATAAAATTAGAATGAAAAAAATCTATTTTTCTGAAAAAATTAATTCTTCATTTAAAAATAATTTTAAAATTAAAAATTTAAGTTTTTTCTTATTTAGATATTTAAATATTAAAATTCTTGAAAAGATCATAAAAATTAAATTTAAAATATTTGCTAAAATTTTTTGATGATCAATAAAATAATATCCAAAATTAATTTTCTAATAAGAATTACTTTTAGTAAAACTTATTTTTATCGATATGCGAGGAGTCAAAATAATAATGAAGAAAATAGATTTTTGAAAAAAATATCAAAAAATATTAAATACAAGAATTTTACTGAAATCGGATTTCATAATACAGAGTTTAATTGTGTTGGTTTAATAGAAAAAAATTTTTCAGGTCAACTAATTGATAGTGGTAGATCTTTAAATGTACAGATTATGAGGTTAATTTTATTTTTAATTGGAAAGAGTCAAAAGATCAAAGTTAAAAACTTACATGTTGAGAAAAAAAATGTCAGAAATATTTTCAGGGATAAACACAGAGTTGGTTTGGTATCTATAGATATTGATGGTAACGATTTTTGGATTGTAAAAAAAATTTTAGAAATAGGGGTAAAGCCCAATTTATTTATTGTAGAATACAATCCATCTTTTTTAAAATTTTCTCTTTCAGTTCCATATATTAAAAATTTTAACAGATTTGAAAGACATCCTAGTGGGCTTTATCATGGTGCCTCACTTAAAGCGTTTGAAAAATTATTAAAAAAATACGATTACAGATTAATCAGAGTTATTGGAGGAATAAATGCTGTATTTGTATCAAAAAAAATTGCAATTTATAATAATCTTAAAACTTTAAATACAAATAACAGTTATAAAGAGGGGGCAATTAGAAATAAAATTTATAAACAAAATGCAAAAAAACAATTTCAAACTATAAAGCATTTAAAGTTAATCAGAATTTAAAAATAATGAAAAGTACTTTAAAAAAAGTATTTCCAAGATATTTGTGGAATTTTTTACGCAAAATTAAAAATAAATTTAAAAACTTTTATCCATATCATTTGTTAAGATATCTAAACGTTATCAAAATTGAATATGATATTGGACCTAATTTATCGTTTGGGAAAATAGAGAGTGAATACTTTAAAAAGCAACTGGCAAAATCTAAATTTTACTTAGAGTTTGGTTCTGGCAATTCAACCATACTTGCAAAAAATAATAATAAAAATTTTATATCTGTAGAAAGTGATAAAAATTTTTATTATTATATGATTAATAAAATTAGTAAAAAAAATTTTTACTTTGTTGATTTTGGTGTTGTTGGATTTTATTCATACCCATATTTTATTAACTCATCAAAAAAGAAAGCATTAAAATATTCCTCTAAAATTTTTTTAAATTTAAAAAAAAAAAAAATTCCTGATCTTGTTTTAATTGATGGGAGATATAGAACTTTAGTAGGACTTTTTTCTTATAAATATTTTTTAAATAATAAAAAAAATTTTACTATCATTTTTGATGATTACTTTGAAAGTAATAAAATCAAAGTAAACCGCAAACACTATTCAGTCTTAAATGATTTTTTTTATATTAAAAAAAAAGGAAGATTTGGAGTAGCAAATAAACTTAAGAAAAGGTCAGATTTATATTTACAAAATAAAATTGATAATTATTTATTAGATCCAAGATAAATCAAACGTATTGAATTTTTTCACCTCTAGGCACTATAAACTTTCCACCTTTTCTTTTAAACTCACTTTCTTTTTTAATAATCATATCTGCATAGTTAACTGCTAAAATTAATAAATAATCAATTTTCTTTTTATAACCATCTTTCTTTGATAATATTGGGATGTTATATATTGGAGTATATAAGCCTTGCTTTGATGGGGAGTCATCAATATAGTAATCTATTAGGTCTTTACCAAGACCAGCACATCTAGATATTGTTCCTGATTTTGCTGAAGCTCCATAAGCTACTACTGTTTTATTTTCTTTTTTTAACTTAATTAATTCTTGCTTTAAAATTTTCCAGGAATTTTTCACTTTTTTTTCATAAATTTTACTAGTTTTGTAAGTGTTGATTTTATTAATTTTTTCATATTTTATTAATTTTTTAAGTCTGTTTGTCTCCTTTATTTTTTTATTTTTTGAGAAGAAAACTCTAATTGAGCAATTGTCTTGTGCAGGTGTTACTACTGCATCAAAAATTTTCAAATTAAATTTTTTACAAAACTTTTTCCATACTTCTAGGCTAAAATATGAGAAATGATCATGATAAATTTGTTCATAAATTGTCCTATCAACCATTCTTGTCCAATACCCTGTTTCAAAAATAAATATTCCTTTTTTTTTATTCAATAATCTGTCTACTCCGTTCATGAAATCAAATAAATTATCGACATGAGCAATACACTGGTTTGCCATTACAATTTTAGCTTCACCATATTCCTTAGAAACTAATTTAGCTGTGTTATCATTAAATAATGAAGGAAAAGTTGGAATATTTTCTCTAAGGGCTCTTAAAACGGCATTAGGTGCTGCGTCTATTCCAAGCACTTTTGTTTTTTTAATTAAATGTTGAAGTAATATTCCATCATTACTTGCAATTTCTATTACTAAATCTTTTTTTGATTTTACAAATTTATTATGCACATAATTTGCATACTCTTTATAGTACTTGTCCAAACCAGGAATATCTCTTGAAAAATAAAGGTATTTACCACCACTATAAATTATTTTAGGATCAACAGTTTTAATCATTTGAATAAGACCACAATTGACACATTGATGTATGATTAATGGAAGTAATAGCTCTTTTTTATTTAAGTCTTTCTTTTTAATATAGCTATTTACCAATGAGTGGCTACCAAGATCTAAAACTTTTTTTAAACGAATGCTTTCACACATTCTACATTTTGTTCTACTGATCATTTTACACTAATTGAAAATTTTTTGACCCAATCTAAAATTTCAGTTTTATACTTCCAACCTAAAAGTTTTTCAGTTTTTGTCATATCAGCCAAATGTGCTTCCACTTCAAACTTTCTTCTTGGAATAAATGTTATTTCTCCACCAACTGCTTTTGCAACATCTTCTACCGTTGTTGCTTTTCCAGACCCAATATTTAATATTTCTCCGTCACCAGTTTTATTACTTTCGGCAGCAATTAAAATAGCCTCTGATAGGTCCTTAACGTATATAAAATCTCTTCTTCCTGTTTTAAAACTAGATTGAGCAGTTGTTTCTACCAAAGTGATAGGTCTTCCCTCGATTTTAGATTGTATAAATTTTGATATTGCAGTGTCTTTTCTCTGATTTTCTCCATATACCTGAAAAAAACGAAATATAACAGTTTTTAAATCATAACATTTAGCCCAAGTTTTACATGCTATTTCACAGCTTAATTTTTGAAAACTATAAGGCTCAATTGTATCCGGTGTCATTTCTTCGTGCCATGGTATTGTGTTATTTCCATAAAGAGATCCAGTTGAAGGAAATAAAAATTTTTTTATCCTTGCTTTTTTGCACTCGTTTAATAAATGCACTGTCATATCAATGTTATCTCTTGTTGAGTCCACTGGATTGGCAATAGAGTTTGGTATATTAGTTACAAAAGCTAAATGAAATACATAATCCACACCTCTAAGAAAATCTTCCTTAATATCAAACACGTTCATTTTAACAAATTTATAATTTTTGTTATTAATTGGAAATGTTTCATCTTTATCCAACAAATCCACACCTACAACATTATATTTTTTTCTAAGACACTCCGTGATTAAATTGGGAGCTATAAAACCTGAAGCTCCGGTTACAAGTATTCGTTTCATAAAGATTTATTAACAGCTTAAAATAATTAATAAAGTAAATAATTTAAACAAACGGACTATTTTTTTTTAAAAATTTAAAATAATAAGATCTATCCCAATCCTCTCTACGTTCCCATTTATTATATTGAATTATTAATCCTTTTTTTTCCATTTTAGTTGCATTGTTTAAACCTCTTTTATTTGCAATTATTCTAAGTATATGCTTTTGAGATAGATTCTTTATTTTAAATTCATAAGGAAGGCTAAAACCAAATTCTATTATATCTTTATCTAAAAATGGACATCTATTTTCAATAGAAAATGCACTAGACATTCTATCACCCATTTGTAAAAGGCTAGGCATTATCAAATCAAAATCAGCATAACCCATTGCATTTATAGGGTTATCAAACATTTCAAAATAAGGTTTTAATATTTCTCTTGTGTATTCAAAAGAATTTTTATCTCTCGCAGTTATTTTTGCAAAGCCATCTAAGTAATTTTTATATTTAAAATATTTGTTAAAAAGATAGTCTTTGTAAGATGGAAATTTGAGTTTAAGATTGTATTCAGCTGCAACTGGGATATATCTAACATACCCTCCAAAAATTTCATCTGCCCCCTCACCAGATAATATTACTTTTATTTTTTTTGATGCTAATTTTGCCAGTTTCCACAATGGATACGATGAAAGTGAACCAACTGGAAAGTCAAGATGCCATGCGATATTTTTTATCTCTTTATAAAATTCTTTTTTGTAGTTTTTTTTACTATCAAAATAATATTTATATTTAAATTTATGAAAAGTCGAAATTAAAGATGAGTCTATTCCACCAGAGAAGTATAAACCATAAGGAACGTCACTTCTTGTTCTCAATTTTACTGATTTTTTTAACAAGGACTCAAGTTCTTCAGTTGCAGTTTTTAAATTTATATGTCTTTTTTTAAATATCCAATATTTCTTTTTTGTAATATTTAAACTTTTTAAATCAATTTCCATTAATGTTGCTGGAGCTAAACTAAATACTTCATTCCATAATGTTTTATTAAGACAATGCTGAAAGCTATTAAAAAATTTTCTATTTGAATTTTTTGATAATTCAAAGTTTTTATAGAATGCCTTAGCTTCGCTAGCAAAAGCAAAATTTTTATTTTTTATGTAGTAATATAGTGGTTTTTCTCCAGCGATATCTCTAACTAGGAACAGTTTTTCTTTTTTAAGATCGTAAATTCCTGCTGCAAACATTCCATTAAATTTTGCAAAACAATTATTGCCCCAATAAATAAAAGATTTTAAAAATACTTCTGTGTCACAGTTCGTATTAAACTTAATCCCTTTATATTTAAGCTCTTTTCTAATTTCTTTAAAATTATATATTTCACCATTGTAAGTTAAAATATAATTTTTCTCTTGATAAAGACAAAGATTTTTAGATTTGAGATCTATGATACTTAATCGAGCCATACCTAATGAAATTTTGTTGTCGAAAGTTTTAAAGTTTTGCTCATCTGGTCCTCTGTGTTTTTGAATATTGATCATTTTTGAAATTTTATTTATATTAGGACCAATTATACCAGCTATTGCACACATAAAGTTTAATTATTACCCTCTGAGTTTTCTATCTAAAAATTTATAAGCTTCCATTCTCATTTTTTTGGAAAATCTATGACCACCATTCCATATTTTGAACTTGAGTTCGGATTTAATAAAACTTTTTTTAACTTTTTTATAAACATCAATTGCATCTCTAGACCACTTGTCATTTTTTGCACTTGAAATGAATAGATGGCAGGGATGAACTAATTTCACAATATCACTGTAGTCACAATATTTTAATATATTTGGGACAACCATTTCCATCGGTATTCTTGTTTTATATTTAGTATTAAGAGATTTTTTATAATTTAGACACCAACAATTTGAGACTGAAACTTTTACTCTTTTATCATAAGCTGGAAATAAAATAGCCATTCTTGCACCAAATGAATGACCTATAAATCCAATTTTTTTACTATCAATAAATTTTTTTTTTATTAAAAAATCTAATGCAATTGATAGGTCAGATAAATTTTTTTCCAATAAAGTTTTACCCTGTAAAATTCTAGATACTAATTCGTAGTATTCTACACCCCACCAATTTTTATTTAAAAAATTTCTCTCCTCAAACGCTATTGCATCAGGAACAAATGTTGCAAAACCCATTTTTGCAAGTTCCTTTCCGTAATGAAGATTTTTATTTCCTTTTAATCCTGATATTTCGCTTTTTCCCCTTAGGTAATTACTTGCATGCTGATGATGACAAATTATAAGGGGTAATTTTTTATTTAATGGAACTGGAGTTAAAAAATATCCATTTATCCTCTCATTTTTTTCCACATAATATTTTATTTTTTCAATTTTGTAATTTTTAAATTTTTTTAAAATAACTGAGATTGGTTTAGGATTAACTCTTTTTGTTTGTGGTCCAAGTAATTTTATAAATATATTTCTGTTAAATTTTTTTTTAATCATGCAAAATAAGATTATTTAAATAACTTATGATTATTAAAATACCATTTAATTGTTGTGGAAAGAGATTTATTTGATTTTGTAAATTTAAAGTTTTTAATTTTTTTTTTTAATTTGGAATTATTTCCATGAGTTTTCAATACATCCAGATTGTTTGCTTTTCTTTGTATAATATTTAATTTTGGTGCTTCATTTCCTAAAACTTTTAATACTGATTGTATTTTAGTGGTTTTATTCCCACAAATATTAAATAGTTCGTTTTTTTTTATGTTTTTATTTCTTAATTTTAAAATAATATTTATGACATCATAAATATAAGTGAAATCTCTTTCACCACGACCATAGTTGTTTAAATAAAATTTTCTCTTATTGAATGATGCGTCTAGATATTTATTAATAAGCATATCTGGCCTTCCACTTTCACCTATTACTGTAAAAAAACGAAGACCGATAGATTTAAATTTATAATTTTCGAAATATATTTTTGCCAAATCTTCATTAAATTTTTTTGTCAATGCATATAAGCTTTTGGGTCTTAATTTATCCTGCTCTTTAAAGGGAGAATTCTTATAATCACCATAGACTGAACTTGAAGAAGAATAAATAAATTTATTTATTTTACCCTTTTTACTGGCATCAATGATATTTGAAAATCCTGTGATATTTGAATCTATATAAGCCTGTTGATTAATTTCCGAATATCGGACACCTGCTTGTGCAGCAAAATGATAAACTTCTCTAAATTTATATTTTTTAAATAAGGCATTAATTTTTTTCTTATCTTTAATATCCAATTTAAAAAATTTAACATTTTCTATAATTTTCAATTCTTTAATTCTTAAGTTTTTTATTTTTTTATCGTAATAATCGTTTAGATTATCTATACAGATAAAGTTTATATCAGAATTTTTAAAAGTAATTTTTTTTGTAAAATAGTAACCTATATATCCAGCGGATCCTGTAATTAGAACATTCATTAAATAATACATTCCAAATATATTTTTTTATTTTGAATTTCAATTAAAATGTTATTAAAGAAATAGTATTTATGTATATATCAGTTATAATAACTTAATTTTGATCGATGATTATAAATAACAATACAAAGTCATTTGGATATCTTTTTGGTACTATTCTTATATTATTTGGGTTTTATCCACTTATAAACAATGAACCTTTAAATTATTTTATTATAACTGTTGGAATAATTCTTGGAATTTTAGGTTTCAGAAATTCTAAAATTCTATTACCACTTAAAAAAATTTGGATTAAATTTGGTGAATTGTTGGGAAGATTTATATCACCAATTATACTTTTTTTAATTTATTTTGTTATTATCTACTTAACTAAAATATTTTTAAAAATATTTAAAAAAGATATTTTAGGATTGAATTATAACTCCCACGTAAATACATACTGGATTGACAAAAAGGATCAGAAACTACAATCTATGAATAATCAATTTTAATGAAGTCATTTTTAATAGAGTTTTTCAATTTTTTAAGATTTAGAAAAAAATATTGGTTATTCCCAATTTTAATAGTTTTATTGATGTTTGGTTTTTTAATAGTATTGTCCCAGGGTTCCGTTTTTGCACCTTTCATATATACTTTGTTTTAAAATTCATTTAAATGGATTACATTTTAGGCATCTCTGCTTTTTATCATGATAGCTCAGCAGCTCTTATATGTAATGGTAATATTATAAGTGCAGTTCAAGAAGAGCGCTTTTCTAGAGTAAAGCATGACAATCGTTTCCCATCTAACTCCATTAAATATATTTTACAAAATTCTAACTTAAAATTAGAAAATTTATCTGCCATTGTATTTTATGAAAAACCTTTTTTAAAGTTTGAAAGATTGTTAGAAACGTATGTAGCATTTGCTCCTAAAGGATATAAATCTTTTTCAGCCTAAATTCCAATTTGGTTAAAAAATAAACTTTTCCAGAAGAAATTAATTATAGATGAGTTAAAGAAAATTGACAAAAGTTTTGTAGACAATAAGAAACTTAAATTTAGTGAACATCACTTAAGTCACGCAGCTAGTGCATTTTATCCAAGCCCTTTTGAAGAAGCAATTATACTAACTCTTGATGGAGTTGGTGAGTGGGCAACAACGACACTTTCAAAAGGCAGTAAAAACAGGATAGAAATTTTGAAAGAAATTCATTTTCCACATTCTTTAGGTTTAATTTATTCAGCATTTACATTCTATTTAGGTTTTAAGGTTAATAGTGGTGAATATAAAGTGATGGGTTTAGCTCCATATGGAGATCCATTATACAAAAATTTAATACTAGATAACCTTATAGATATTAAAAATGATGGTTCATTTCGATTAAATATGGACTTTTTTGATTATGCAACAGGTCTCGAAATGATTAATCACAAATTTGAAAATCTTTTTAAAAGAAAAAAAAGAAAACCAGAGACTGAAAATTTAGATCAATTTCACATGGATATTGCATCATCACTTCAATTAGTAATCGAGGAAATTATTTTAAAAATTTGTAAAGATATTTCAAAAAAATTTTATAAACCTAATCTTTGTTTAGCTGGAGGAGTAGCATTAAATTGTGTTGCAAATGGTAAGATTGTTGAAAGTGGATTATTCAAAAACGTTTGGATACAACCTGCAGCAGGTGATAGTGGTGGTTCTTTAGGAGCTGCACTAGCTTATTGGTATGATGAGTTAAAAAATAAAAGAGATGGTATCTTAGAGGATAAAATGAAAGGTTCATATTTTGGGCCATCTTTTACAAATGATGAAGTAAAAAAGAAGTTGGATGAAATAGGAGCAAATTATAAATTTTTAGAAAATAATCATTTAAATGAAATTTGTGCAAAATTAATTAGTGAAGGAAAAGCGGTTGGATGGTTTCATGGAAAAATGGAATATGGTCCTCGAGCTTTAGGAAATAGGTCAATAATTGCAGACCCAAGATCTTATACAATGCAAAAGAATCTTAATTTAAAAATAAAGTTCAGAGAAAGTTTTAGGCCTTTCGCTCCCTCTGTTTTGGAGGATAAATCAAAAGAATTTTTTAAAATAAATCAAAGTAGCCCTTATATGCTAATTACTTCAAAAATAGCTGATAAATTAAAAACAGAAGTTAAAGATAAACTTTTGAGGGGATTAAGCATGATTGACCAAAAAAGATCAAAAATTCAAGCTGTCACTCATGTTGATTATTCTGCAAGAGTACAAACTGTCTCAAAAAAATTTAATAAAAAATTTTATGATTTAATAAGTAAATTTTATAAAATAACTGGTTATCCTATATTAGTAAATACATCATTTAATATTAGAGGTGAACCAATAGTTTGTAACCCAGAGGACGCATTTAAGTGTTTCATGGGTACTAATTTAGATATTTTAGTTATAGAAAATTTTATTTTATTCAAAGATGAGCAAGATAAAGACAAATTAATAAGTTATAAAAAAAATTTTGATTTAGATTAATTAAATTATTGATGAAAAAAAAATTTTTAATTTCAGTAGTTACTCCAAATTATAATGGTGCGTATTTTTTAGAGGAGTCAATTAAGTCTGTTATAAATCAATCACATAAAGAATTTGAATATATTATAATAGACGGTAAATCTAAAGACAATTCGATTAAAATATTACAAAAATACAAAAAAAAAATTTCTAAGTTAATAATTAAAAAAGATAAAGGAATCTATGATGCGGTTGAAAAAGGTATAAAATTAGCTAAGGGTGAGATTATTATTTGGATAAATTCAGATGACTTGTTACATAAAGATGCCGTTAAAAATGTAAGTATACTTTTCAATAAAAGACCAGATCTAAATTGGGTGTCTGGTGTGAATGGGTATATAAAATTTGGGTATAAATTTTTTGGTATACCTTATATTTATCCAAATATTATTATGAGAAAAGGTTGGGCAAGACATGATTTATGGGGATATTTGCAACAAGAGTCTGTTAGTTTTAAAAAAGCCCTATTTCTGAAATCTAAAGGTTTTGGTTTAAAACCCACCATAGCCGGCGATTATAAGCTATGGACAAAATTTGCAAGAATTTCATCACTTAAAACTTATAATATTAAAATTGGTTATTTTCGAACATGGTCAGGCCAAGACTCGCAATTAAGACGACAAGAGTACCAAAAATATTCAAGGATAAAATTTAAATCAATCAGTTTTAGATATTTCAGATTAATAACATCCTTAATAGCATACCCTTATATTTATTTAAGAACGCTTATTTTAATAAACAAAAAGTAAATTAATATATTTAGTACAGTTAACAGAATTAAATTTATATCAAAAAATATAAATGCATATAGAGGAATATTTATTAAAGAAATATATACCAAAATAGATCCTTTTAATTGAAATCTATTTATTAAGTAATGATGTAAATGATTTCGGTCTCCCTTAAATGGATTTTTTTTTTTATATAGTCTTAATATGAATAATCTTAGCATATCAATACCAGGAATCATCAATAATAAAAAAATTTCCTCAGCTAAAAGAATACTAGAGTTAATATTATTTTGTTTTATAATAATAGTGCCAATTATCATTGAGAGGAGATAATTACCGCCGTCTCCTAAAAAAGCTTTATTTTTAAAATTAAAATATAAAAAAAAAATATCCCAAAAATAAAAGGTAATAAAATATTAATTAAAGCTTGATTATTGTACATTAAATAAAAAGACCAGCTTAGAAAAATTGTTCCTGCCAATCCATTTATGCCATCCGTCATATTGAAGGAATTTAATAAAAGCATTAAACATATCGTTGGAATAAATATATTTAAAAACTTATTATTTGGAAAATAAATATTATCAATATACAGAAAATTTAATAAATTTATTTGTAAATTTTTATCAAAACTAACAATACATATTAAACTAATGAGTGTGATTAAAAATTTAATATTTGGATTAAGATTTTTTATATCATCCCAAATTCCAATCAAAGTAAGTATTATTAACAAATAGATATTTGAATAATTATTAAATGAAATAATTAAAGATGAAGCTAAAGTAATAATTAAAAATAATAAACCACCTATTAATGGAATTTCCCCTTCATGATTTTTTAATTCATTAGGACTATCTTTTAATCCAATATTAAAACAAATTATTTTTATTAATTTGAATATTTTGTTCATTTTAAAATTTTCATTTTTTTCAAAAACCTTTTTGCAAAAAAATTTGAGATTGATGACAAGTAACCATTAAGCGTATGTTTATTAATGCCATAACAATTAGTTAATTTTTTATCAATATAAAGTCTTCCGTATTTTAAATTTATATCTTCATTTAGACTGACATGTTCACAATTCTCACCCAAATTACTGTTGTATTTAAATTCAATTATTTTGTCCATTTTGTAAATTCCAAATCCTCCAAATGCTGAATTTACTTCTATAAACCGATTTTGAAATAAATTATTCAAACTAAAAAATTTAGTTAAGTTTTTGCGAATATAATACTTATAATTTTTAAAAAGTTTCAAATTTATGTCTTCTGAAATTTGTTTTAAAAAATTTTTTGTTATAAGATTTTTAATTCTTAAAGCAAAAATATCGTAGTAAAAAAGATTTTGATTTGCAAATATTGCATTCCAATCTTCTTTTGATAGGATTGAGTTATATATTTTTTTAAAACTTAAATTATTATTTACTCCATCAGCATCTAAAACAATTAAATAATTAAAATTTGTTAAAAATTTATTATTTGTTACAAATTTTAAATATTCATTTCTACATATTTCAAGTTTATGAATCCTGTTTAAATTTGGGTCTAGTTTTTTATTTAGAAGTTTTCCTTTTCTATCATTTAAATATTTTTGAATTATTAGGGAAGATCTATCATTAGACTCAGATTCAACGAAAACTAAAAAGTAATCTCCAAAATTTTTAATTATATTATCTAAAATTCTAAAAAAAGGTTTTAAATTCTTTTCTTCATTTTTAATTGTTGTACAAATAACAATTTTTTTATTTATCATAG
>MDTG01129169.1_pt1 | contig 13000 bp, 10 predicted proteins | sample 811421 | NCBI WGS metagenome assembly MDTG01 (sample SAMN05326645, study PRJNA326480) | marine metagenome | isolation source: seawater | place: Pacific Ocean: South East | collected 2011
AAAATGCTTGAAGATAAAGATAGAATTTTTAAAAATTTATATAATGACCTTGGTGCTGATTTTAACTCAGCTAAAAAAAGAGGGGATTGGACAAATACAAAAGAAATTTGTTTAAAAGGCAGAGAATGGATCATTGATGAGATCAAAAAATCTGAATTGAGAGGAAGAGGGGGTGCTGGTTTTCCAACAGGGTTAAAATGGTCTTTTGCTCCAAAGCAAGTGGGATCAAAACCACATTATTTAGTGGTAAATGCAGACGAGTCAGAGCCAGGAACATGTAAAGACAGAGATATTTTAAGGTTTGAGCCTCACAAATTGATCGAAGGTTGTTTGATTGCTTCATATGCGGTTAATGCACACAAATGTTACATTTATTTAAGAGGCGAATATTATAACGAGGGGATTAAGCTACAAAACGCAATAGATGAAGCTTATAAAAATAACTTAATTGGTAAAAATTCATCAAATACTGGATGGGATCTTGACATTTATATTCATTATGGAGCTGGAGCTTATATTTGTGGAGAAGAGACTGCACTTCTAGAAAGTATTGAAGGAAATAAAGGTCAGCCTAGACTTAAACCACCATTTCCAGCGTTAGTAGGCCTTTATGGTTGTCCTACTATAATAAATAATGTTGAAACCATTGCAGTTATTCCAACAATTTTAAGAAAAGGTTCAAAATGGTTTGCATCTTTAGGCAAACCTAAAAATACTGGTACAAAAATATTCTGTATATCTGGTAATGTTAATAATCCTTGTAACGTAGAAGAAGAAATGGGAATTAAATTAAAAGATTTAATCGAAAAACATGCTGGTGGTGTAGTTGGAGGCTGGGACAATTTACAAGCTGTAATACCTGGAGGCTCCTCAATGCCAATGTTAAGTAAAGAAATTAGTGAAAATATATCTATGGATTTTGACTCTTTAGTAGAAAACAAAAGTGGTCTAGGAACTGCAGGAGTAATTGTGATTAATAAGGATCAGGATATCATCAAATGTATGGCTAGAATAGCAAGGTTCTATAAACATGAAAGCTGTGGTCAATGTACCCCGTGCAGAGAGGGCTCTGGATGGATGTGGAGAATCTTGGAAAGAATGGCTAGAGGAGAAGCCTCAAAAGATGAAGTAAATATGCTTTCTGACGTCACTAAACAAATTGAGGGTCATACAATTTGTGCATTTGGAGAAGGTTCCGCTTGGCCTGTGCAAGGCTTATTAAGACACTTTAAAAAAGAAATTATTGAAAGAAATAATTTTGATCCATTAGTGAAAACAAATAAAAATATTCCATATTTGATAGACCAACACATTTTAGAGGAAGATATAAAAAATGTTAAAAGTTAAAGTGAATGACATTGATGTAGAAGTTGAAGAAGGACTTACTATTTTACAAGCTTGTGAAATAGCAGGTGCTGAAATACCTAGATTTTGTTACCATGAAAAATTATCAATCGCTGGAAACTGCAGGATGTGCTTAGTGGAAGTAGAAAAATCAAATAAACCAGTTGCTTCATGTGCAATGCCAGTTGCTGATGGAATGAATATAAAAACAAATACGAAATTTGTGGAAAAAGCTAGAAAAGGAGTTATGGAATTTCTTTTAGCAAATCATCCACTTGATTGTCCTGTATGTGACCAAGGAGGTGAGTGCGATCTTCAAGATCAATCTATGTTTTATGGAATCGATAAATCAAGATTTAAAGAAAACAAAAGATTTGTACCAGAAAAATATATGGGTCCACTTATTAAAACACAAATGACCAGATGTATACATTGTACTCGTTGTGTAAGATTTGCAACTGAAGTTGCGGGTGTTCCAGAAATTGGTGCTATTGGAAGAGGCGAAGACATGCAAATAACAACTTATCTTGAAAAAGCAATGGAATCTGAGTTGTCAGCAAATGTAATTGACTTATGCCCAGTTGGCGCATTGACTTCAAAACCATACGTTTTTGAAGCTAGACCATGGGAGTTGAAAAAAACTGAGACAATAGACGTTATGGATGCAGTAGGCTCTAATATACGTGTTGATACATATGGATGGGAGGTAAAAAGAATATTACCAAAAATTAATGAAGATATTAATGAGGAATGGATTTCAGATAAGACCAGATATGCTTGTGATGGTTTAAAATATCAAAGATTAGACTCTCCTTTTGTAAAAAAAGGAAATAGTTTTAAAAAAATTGAATGGCCAGAGTCAATGGAAATTCTGAAAAGTAAAATAAAATCTACAAATCCAGAGAAAATAGCCGGTTTTACAGGAGATTTAACAAATATGGAGACATTATTTTCTTGTAAAGAGTTATTTAGTAAAATTTTTAAGTCAAAAAATCTGGAGTCTAGAAATAATAATACTTACGTAAATTTAGATGACAGAAAAAACTATATTTTTAATTCTGAAATTAAAGGAATTGAAAAAAGTGATCTAATTTTATTAATTGGCACCAATCCAAGATACGAAGCTACAATGTTGAATGCAAGAATAAGAAAATCTTATTTAAAAAATAATACAGAAATTATTTCTTTCGGTGACTTAGGAGATCTAACTTATCCATACAAAATTTTAGAAAATACAACTGAGGAAGTAAAAAAGATAATTGAATATAAAAGCAGCATTTCTGATAAGATTAAAAATGCAAAATATCCAATTATTATATTCGGAGAGTCAGCTCTAAATTTGAATTCATCAAAATACATATTTGAAGAATTTAAAAAATTTTTAATAGATAATAACAAGATTAATGACCAATGGCATGCATTGAATATACTTAATTCTAATGCAGCAACTGTTGGCTCTTATGATTTAGATATAGTATGTAAAGCGAATAACACCCTAAAAAAAGTTAAAGAAAACTTTTTTGAATTAATATTCTTAATTGGTCAAGATAACTTAAATTTTAAAAAAAAAAATGAATTTATAGTTTATATAGGAAGTCACGGGGATAAAGGTGCAGAAATTGCAGATTTAGTTCTTCCAGGTGCCGCTTTTACAGAGCAGGACGGACATTATACAAATCTAGAGGGAAAATTACAAATTGCTTTCAGAGCTTCCCATCCTCCCGGAGAAGCAAAAGAAGATTGGATTATAATAAATGAAATATCAAAATTAGTTGATAAAGACGGTTTATTTAAAAACAAACAAGATCTATTAAATTCTATGAATAGCTATATAAATTCCAAAAGAAAAGATAATTTCCATAAATTATTTGATAATGAATTTAATAATGAAAAAATTTTACCTTTACCAATTGACTACTACCATTCAAATGTTATTGCCAGGTCATCAAAAACTATGAATGAGTGTAGGAGAATTAGAATTAAATTTAAAAAGACAGGAACAGAAGGCTAAGGTGGAGTATTTAAATATATTGTTTTTGGAAACTTATAAAATTTTGTTTCTTCTCTTGCCTGTTTTAGTTTCAGTTGCGATGATTGTTTGGCTTGACAGACGTATTTGGGCATTTGTTCAAAAGCGAAAAGGTCCAAATGTAGTTGGCCCTTTTGGATTACTACAATCCTTAGCAGATGCATTAAAGTACATTTTTAAGGAAATTATTATTCCCGCAAGTTCTAACAAAGTGATTTTTATTTTAGCACCTATTGTTACTATGACATTAGCATTAGTAGCTTGGGCAGTGATTCCATTTAGTGAAGACTTTGTATTGGCTGATATTAATGTTGGAATTTTATATATTTTTGCAATCTCATCTTTAGGAGTATATGGAATTATAATGGGAGGTTGGGCATCTAATTCAAAATATCCTTTTCTAGGCTCAATAAGATCTGCAGCTCAAATGGTTTCATACGAAGTATCTATAGGTGTTATAATAATCAATGTGTTATTATGTGTAGGTTCTTTGAATTTGAGAGACATTGTATTAGCTCAAGAAAAAGTTTGGTTTGTAGTGCCTCTATTTCCCATGTTTGTAATATTTTTTATTTCTGCGTTAGCAGAGACAAATCGTCCTCCATTTGATCTACCCGAGGCAGAAGCTGAATTAGTCTCTGGGTATCAAACAGAATATTCTGGAATGATGTATGCGATGTTTTGGCTTGGTGAATATGCAAATATATTGTTAATGTGTGCACTTGGCTCAATTTTATTCTTGGGTGGATGGTTATCTCCTATCAACATTTTTCCATTTACAATGATTCCCGATCCTTTGTGGCTAATCATCAAAATCTTAATTTTATTTGTTTTATTTGCTCTAGTTAAAGCCATTGTGCCAAGATACAGATATGACCAACTTATGAGACTAGGCTGGAAGGTTTTCTTGCCAGTATCATTAATCTGGGTTGTTTTAACTTCGGGTTATTTAATGTACTTTGATTTATTACCAAAAAACTGATTATGAAAATATCAAGATTTATTAAAACTGTATTCATGCTCGATTTTTTAAGTGCTTTATTCATAGCAATAAAAGAAATGTTTAAGCCAAAAAAAACTATTAATTATCCGTTTGAAAAAGGTAGAATAAGTCCAAGATTTAGAGGAGAGCATGCACTTAGAAGATATCCTAACGGAGAAGAAAGATGTATTGCATGTAAATTATGTGAAGCGGTTTGTCCAGCTCAAGCAATAACAATAGAATCTAGTGAAAGAGAAGATGGTAGTAGAAAGACTACTAGGTATGATATTGATATGCTAAAATGTATATATTGCGGCTTATGCGAAGAATCTTGTCCTGTTGATGCAATTGTTCAGGGTCCAAATTTTGAATTTGCAACAGAGACTAGAGAAGAACTTTATTACACAAAAGATAAACTTCTTGAAAATGGAGATAGATGGGAAAGTGTTTTAGCTGCAAATATTAAAGCAGACAATCCACACAGATAATTATTTACATGCCAGCTCACGCATTTTTTTTTTACATTTTTTCATTAATTGCAATTATTTCCGCAATAATGGTTACGGCCTCTAAAAATACAGTCCACTCTGTTTTTTTTTTAATTTTAGATTTTATTAGTATTTCGTGTTTATTTATATTGATAGGTGCGGAATTCCTTGGAATGATAATGTTGATTGTATATGTAGGTGCAGTTGCAGTACTTTTTCTTTTTGTAGTAATGATGCTAAACGTAGCGCAGCAAAAGAATCAATGGTTCGCTGCTACATCAGGAAGCAAACATATACCAGTGGGCATGATTGTTAGTTTAATAATTTTTTTTGAATTATTAATTGTGGTAGGTGGTTGGAAATTAAAACCTGATTTAACTAAGGATTTTGTAAATCTTTCAACTACAAGTGATACAAATACTCATTCCATTGGAAATGTTCTATATACTGAATATATACATTTATTTCAACTATCCGGGATGATTTTGTTAGTCGCAATGATTGGTGCAATAGTTTTAACATTTAGACAACGTGATGGTCTTAAAAAACAAAGTTATATAAAACAGATCTCAAGAGAAAAGAATGACGGTGTTGAATTAGTTGATGTTAAAAATAAAGAAGGTGTAAAAATAGATGCTTGATATTGGAATAGGACATTATCTTACACTCGGTGCAATAATTTTTACGATTGGAGTTGTTGGAATTTTTCTAAATAGAAAAAACGTAATAGTTATATTAATGAGTATTGAGTTAATTTTATTAGCTGTAAATATAAATTTAGTGTCTTTTTCCATTTTCCTGAATGATTTGAGTGGACAAATTTTTACTTTATTTATTCTTACGGTTGCGGCCGCAGAAGCTGCAATAGGTTTAGCAATAATTGTCGTATACTATAGAAACTCAGGCACAATTAGAGTTGAAGAAATAGATAATCTAAAAGGATGAAATGGAATACTTAATAATTTTTCTTCCACTGTTTGCAGCCATAATGTCTGGTTGTTTTGGAAACAAAATAGGTAACTTATTTTCCGAAATATTAACCAGCTTATTCGTTTCAATTTCTGCAATTCTTTCTATTTACATATTTTATGAAGTAATGGTTAATAGTTATAACTCAAATATAGTTATTTCATCGTGGATAAGTTCTGGAACTTTGAATGTTAATTGGTCAATTAAAGTTGATCCATTGTCATCTGTAATGTTAGTTGTCGTCACTTTTATATCATCTCTTGTTCATATTTACTCAATTGGATATATGAAACACGACCCTCATAAATCGAGATTTATGTCATATCTATCACTGTTTACATTCTCCATGTTAGTATTAGTAACATCAGATAATTTTTTACAACTTTTTTTTGGCTGGGAGGGAGTTGGTGTATGTTCTTATTTTTTAATTGGTTTTTGGTTTAAAAAAGAGAGTGCAAATAATGCAGCAATTAAAGCTTTTCTTGTTAATAGGGTTGGAGATTTCGGATTAGCATTAGGTATATTTCTTATATTTTATTATTTTGGCACTATAAATTACAATGAAGTATTCAATTTAATTCCATCTTTAGTTTCAGAAAAAATTAATTTTCTAGGATTCAATTTCCAAGTCATAGATTTGATTTGTATACTTTTGTTTATTGGAGCTATGGGTAAATCAGCACAAATTTTTCTTCATACGTGGTTACCAGATGCTATGGAAGGTCCAACACCGGTTTCAGCTTTAATACATGCGGCAACTATGGTAACTGCTGGTGTTTTTCTAATCGTAAGATGTTCACCAATTTATGAATTATCTCCATTTGGTTTAGAAATTGTAACATTTATTGGAATGTCAACGGCATTTTTTGCAGCTACTGTAGCGCTAGTTCAAAATGATATTAAAAAGATAATCGCATATTCAACATGCAGCCAATTAGGTTATATGTTTTTTGCAGCAGGAGTTGGCGCATACAATGTAGCAATGTTTCACTTATTCACTCACGCATTTTTTAAAGCATTATTATTTTTAGGGGCTGGTTCTGTGATTCACTCGTTTCAAGACGAGCAGAACATAAAAAATATGGGAGGAGCTTGGAAAAAACTACCTATTACTTATTTGATGATGATCATAGGAACACTAGCATTAACAGGCTTTCCTTTTCTATCTGGTTTTTATTCAAAAGATGCAATCATAGAATTTGCCTACCTTGAAAAAGGAATTTTAAGCAACTATGCAGCAACACTTGGTATAATAACCGCAGTATTTACCTCAATTTACTCTTGGAGACTGATATTTTTAACTTTTCACGGTAATTTTAACAATAAAAAGTTAAACATTAATGACTTACATGAGTCACCTTTAGTAATGTTAATTCCATTGTTTTTACTATCAATAGGAGCAGTATTTTCTGGAATGTTATTTAAAGAACTATTTATAGGTGTTGAAAGTAGTAAATTATTTTGGAAAGACTCAATAGTATTTTTAGAACCTTTGAGTAAAGACCATCCACCTATATGGTTTTTAATACTAACACCTTCTTTTGTAATTATTGCTATTCCATTCTCTTATTATATTTTTTTAAAGCAAAAAGTGATTATTGAACGATTTGTAAAAATAAATTATCCGTTATATGTCTTTTTGGAAAAAAAATGGTATTTTGATGAACTCTACGAACTTGTATTTGTTAGATCATTTAAAAATTTGGGTAATTTTTTTTGGAGAAAAATAGATATTTTGATCATAGATAGATTCGGTCCAGATGGTATTTCAAATATTATAAAAAAATTTTCTTTATATGCAGTAAAATTTCAAAGTGGATTTATTTATCAGTATGCTTTTATAATGCTTTTAGGTTTTTCCCTTTTATTAACATTCTTAATTATTAAATAAACATGTTTCCAATTCTCTCATCACTTATTATTTTACCATTCATTGGTTCAATATTTTTACTATTTATTAAAAATACCGAAAAAAATACTGGTATTAAATATGTTGCGTTATTTATTACTATTGTAAATTTTTTTATATCCTTATATCTTTGGAAGATTTTTAATCCATTAAATCCAACATTTCAGTTTGTTGAAAATAGAATTTGGATTGAAGGTTTCATAAATTACAAAGTCGGTATAGATGGTATATCTATATTATTTGTAATCCTTACCACATTCATAACGCCACTTTGTATAATCTCAGTAAATTCAACAATTACTTATAGATTAAAAGAATTTTTGATAGCTATTTTAATTATGGAAACTCTAATGATAGGAGTTTTTTGCTCACTAGATTTAGTAATATTTTATTTATTTTTTGAAGGCGGACTTATTCCAATGTTTTTGATTATTGGGATTTGGGGAGGTAACAGAAGAGTTTATTCTGCTTTTAAATTTTTTCTCTATACATTAGTTGGTTCAGTCCTGATGTTGGTTGCGATAATTGCAATTTATTGGATATCGGGAACAACAGATATTGAAAAACTTTATGAATTAGGAATTCAGAAAGAATATCAAAATTTATTATGGTTAGCATTCTTTTCTTCATTTGCGGTGAAAACTCCAATGTGGCCTGTACATACATGGTTACCCGATGCACACGTAGAAGCACCCACGGCTGGTTCAGTTTTATTAGCCGCCATTCTTCTAAAAATGGCAGGATATGGATTTATAAGATTTTCAGTTGGTTTATTTCCAGATGCATCAATATACTTTGTCCCTTTAGTTTACTCTCTAAGTTTAATTGCAATTATTTACACTTCGTTAGTTGCTTTGATGCAGGAAGACATGAAAAAACTAATAGCTTATTCATCAGTTGCTCACATGGGTTTTGTAACTCTAGGTATTTTTACATTTACTCAACAAGGCATTGAAGGAAGTATTTTTCAGATGATAAGCCATGGTTTAATTTCAGCGGCATTATTTTTATCAGTTGGGGTAGTTTACGACAGATTGAAAACAAGACAGATTAAAGATTTTTCAGGACTTGTAAATATTATGCCTAAATATGCAATAATGATGATGATATTTACCCTTGGAGCTTTAGGCTTACCAGGAACGAGCGGATTTGTTGGTGAATTTTTAGTTTTAATGGGAACCTTTAAAACAAGCTTTATAACAGCTTTTATTGCAAGCATTGGAGTGATACTTGGAGCCGCATACATGTTGTGGCTTTATAAAAGAGTAGTTTTTGGAAATTTATTAAAAACAATCGATGTAAAAAAAATGGTAGATTTGAATAAACATGAAACATTAATTTTAACTTCTCTTGCCATATTAGTAATATTTTTTGGTTTTTATCCTGAGCCTTTAATTAAAACATATGCTGTATCAATAGATAGTTTTATAAATACCTTCAATCTATCTACAAATCTTAATTTAGCTGAAAATATTAAATGAACAGTTTATATTATATAATTCCAGAACTTTTTATTTCACTGAGTGTAATGTTCCTTTTAGTTTTGGGAGTTTTTAAAAATAATAGTTCAAAACTTATTTTTTATTTTTCGTGCTTAAGCGTACTGATATCTCTTGCAATCAATTTGAATATAAATATAGCTGAAAAAATTTTTCTATTTAACGCTAGCTATTTAGTCGATGAGCTATCTTTATTCATTAAATCAATTATTTTAATTTCTGCTTTTTTTGTAATGCTTAGTTCCTATAATTACGTAAAAATTAATGAGATACTTAAAATTGAATACCCAATATTAATTTTATGCTCACTACTTGGTATGCTTGTTATGGTAAGTTCTAACGATCTAGTTGTTTTTTATATAGGTTTAGAATTACAATCACTTGCGTTATATGTATTAGCCTCTTTTAAAAGAGATAATCTTTTATCATCTGAGTCAGGTCTAAAGTATTTTGTCTTAAGCGCTTTATCATCAGGCTTGCTTTTATACGGTTGCTCATTAATTTATGGATTTTCAAATTCAACCAATTTTAATCAAATATCCCAGAATTTTAATTTTGAATATGGTGTTATTTTTGGCATGGTTTTTGTAATTGTGGGACTAGCTTTTAAAATTTCTGCTGTACCTTTTCATATGTGGGCTCCCGATGTTTACCAAGGTTCTCCAACATCAGTAACAGTATTATTTGCAATTTTACCAAAAATAGCAGCTTTAACAGTATTTATAAAATTTCTATATGGACCTTTCTTAAACCTTTTTAATGAATGGCAAGTTATAATAATTTTTTTATCAATTGCCTCAATGATACTAGGTGCAGTAGCTGCAATTGGTCAAAGAAATCTTAAAAGACTGATTGCATATAGTTCAATTAGCCATATGGGTTATGCATTAGCAGGTTTAACAACGGGTACAAATCAAGGTATTCAAAGCTCCATAATTTATCTAATTATTTATTTAATAATGAATCTCGCATTTTTTAGTTGTCTATTCACATTAAAAAGAAAAGACAAATTTTATGAAAATATTGAAGATCTATCTGGACTTTCAAAAAAGCACCCCTTGTTAGCGCTGAGCTTTTTAATAATATTGTTTTCTTTAGCTGGCATACCACCTCTTGCGGGTTTCTTTGCAAAATTTTACGTTTTCTTGGCAGTAATACAAAAAGAGATGTATTTTTTAGCAATTGTTGGATTGCTTGCAACTGTAATAGCTGCATTTTACTATCTAAGAATTATTAAAATAATTTATTTTGATCCGGAACAAGAAAAATACGACACTAATATGAGTTTAGGTTTAAAACTTACTCTATTATTTTCAACATCAATCATACTAATGTACTTTTTAAATCCGAATTTCTTGAATAAATACGTAGTGAATATTTTAATTATTTAATGATCTTAAAAAAATTTAAATACAAAAAAGTCTCTAGTACAAATGATATTGCTATAAAAAAAATAAAACAAGGATATAAGGCAGGTATCGTTATTTCTGAAACACAAACTAATGGTAGGGGGCAATACGGTAAAAAATGGGTTTCTAAGAAAGGAAATTTATTTTTTAGTGTATTTTTTATTATTAATAAAAAAATACGAATTCCGAAATTAGTTCTAAGTAACTTAAGAATAATAAAAAAAATTTTATCTAAATACGTAAAATCAAAAATCAACATAAAAAAACCTAATGATATTATGTTAGATAAAAAAAAGATTTGTGGAATTTTAAGCGAAATTTTATTATATGGTAATTTAAAATTTGTAGTCGTTGGTGTTGGAATAAATATAGCAAATTCACCAAATATTAAAAATTATCCAACTACAAACTTGAACGCAATAACTAATAAAAAAGTCAGTAAAGTAGAATTATTAAACAAAATTATTAAAGCTTTTAAGGTAAATATAAAATGATTATTGTAGGTGACATAGGAAATACAGAAGTTAAAATATGTTTTTTTTATAATGGTATAAAAAAAAAATACCTATTCAAAACAAATTCACTAAATAGTAAAATTCTAAAAAAAAAATTTAATTTTTTACGTAAAAAAATTTACTTTAAAAATGCTATTATTAGTAGTGTTGTGCCAAAAACCTTCAATCAAATACAAAAGATTTTTTACACTTTATATAAAGTTAAATGTATAGAATTAAAAAAATTGAATTTGTCGAAATTAATAAACATTAAAGTTAACAAGAAAGAAATTGGATCTGATCGTTTAGCAAATGCTTTAAGTGTATTAAATAAAAAAAAAAATTTTATTGTTGTAGATTTTGGAACTGCTACAACTTTCGATGTAATTAAAAAAAATGATTATTTAGGAGGCGTTATCGCTCCAGGTGTATCTTTGTCTCTTGATAATCTAATTAAAAAAGCAAGTTTAATACCAAATATAAGATTACAAAGATCAAAACCAATTATTGGTAAAAATACAAAGCAGGCTGTTCTATCTGGCTTTTTTTGGGGCTATACTGGATTAATTAATAGCATAATTTCTAAAATTCAAAAAAAAACTAATCAAAAATATGAAATAATTTTTACTGGTGGTCTTGCACACTTATTTAATAAAGATATAAACGATAAGGTTACTGTAGATAAAAATCTAACTATCAATGGTTTAATTAAAGTTTCGAAATATTTTAATTTATGAATGACGAATTAATTTTTTGTCCTCTTGGTGGATCAGGTGAAATAGGCATGAATATGAATTTATTTGGTTTTGGCAAACCAGGAGAGCATAAATGGATTATAGTTGACATTGGTGTTACTTTTGCAGATGAGAGTATACCCGGTATAGATTTAATATATCCAGATCCTGGATTTATCATTGATAAAAAAGAGTCTTTGCTTGCTATAGTTCTTACCCACGCCCACGAAGATCACATAGGTGCGATAACTCAAATATGGCCAAAGTTAAATTGTAAAATTTTTGCAACTCCTTTTACTGCAGCTCTCGTATTAGAAAAATTTAGAGAAAAAAATATCGATATTAAATCTTATCTAAAAATTGTTGAACTAAATGGTAAAATTAACTTAGAAAATTTTGAAATTGATTTTATAACCTTAACTCATTCAATCCTTGAGCCAAATGGACTTAGAATAAAAACTCCTTTAGGTAATATTTTACATACTGGTGATTGGAAGTGTGACCCAGACCCTCTAATAGGAAAAAAAATAGACTCTAATAAACTTATATCAATAGGCAAAGAGGGTGTCTTAACTATGATTTGTGATTCCACAAATGTATTTAGTGCTGGTAGATCAGGATCAGAATTAACCGTAAGAAAAAGTTTATTAAAAATAATTGAAAGACTAAAAAAAAGAGTAATTGTAACGTCTTTTGCATCTAATGTGGCAAGAATGGAAACAATGTTCTTTTGTGCAGAAAAAACTGGTAGACAAATATCCCTAGTAGGAAGATCAATGAATAGAATTTATAAGGCTGCTAGACAGTGCGGATATTTAAAAAATGTGATCCCTCCTATAGACCCAAGAGATGCAAAAAAAATATCAAGAGACAAAATATTGTATCTGTGCACTGGTAGTCAAGGTGAACCAATGGGAGCTATGAATAGAATATCTAATTATTCTCATCCAGATGTATTCATTGAGAAAGGTGATTCTGTAATTTTTTCATCTAAAATAATACCAGGTAATGAAAAAAAACTTTCAAAATTGCACAATATGTTAGTTTTAGAAGGTGTAGAGGTTATTAATGAGGAGAACGAATTTGTTCATGTATCAGGTCACCCAAACAGAGAAGATCTTAAAGATATGTACAATTGGGTTA
>MDTG01222882.1_pt1 | contig 13000 bp, 8 predicted proteins | sample 811421 | NCBI WGS metagenome assembly MDTG01 (sample SAMN05326645, study PRJNA326480) | marine metagenome | isolation source: seawater | place: Pacific Ocean: South East | collected 2011
CGATTGAGAAATCTATCAGACATCCATAGACACGGAGCAATTAACAGTATAATTGCAACTACTTGCCGGAGAAAATCTCCCCCTATTTCCATGGTCCCACCTGAACTGAGACAGATGAGGACCCTCATAGCGGATTCCCTCTTCGGGTAGGTTATGGTGGAGTGGGGTAGTGAAACATTTCACCCGATTGTATTTTTTCCTGAGGAACCAAAAGTGCTCGACTTAAGTGGCTCGCAAGAATATGGAATTGATGGAGTAAAATGGACGATTGGAAGATATGATGAGGTTCGTTCGATTTACACAACTGACTTGTTTAATGATGGAAGAACTGTACATGTTGGTTTGGACTTAGGTGGTCCAGTTGGCACCCCTGTTCATTCATTCTGTGCTGGAGTTGTTTACGCTGTAGGATATAATTCTAAACCAGGTGATTATGGTCATACCATAGTTACAAAACATAAGATCGATGGAAATGATGTTTGGGCATTATACGGCCATCTCGATGAAATGACAACTCATTCTTGGAATTCTGGTGATTTAGTTGAAACAGGGCAATTGATTGGGAGATTTGGTTCGGAGAAAGAAAATGGTGGTTGGCCTCCACACGTACATTTTCAACTTTCATTGATTGAACCTGAAGGATTCGATCTTCCGGGTGTAGTTCATCCTAATGATAGAGAATGGGCTCTCACAGTATTTCCTGATCCTAGATTGGTTCTAGGACCGCTTTATTGATCAATTGGAATTTTTGATAGATGTGCCTTGAGATCATTTATTGGACCAATACTCGTTGGATCTTTACCTCTTAGAAGTGCCAAAGCGATAGACAACCAATCACTCATATGAGCACCATGAAGAATACATTCTGCTAAAGATTCTCCTTGGCATTCGAGAATAGTAGTAGGTACATTTGACAGAGTTTCTAATGTCCATTCTGTTCTTATTCCAATTCTTTCATCCATTCCGTTCCAAACGAAAATAATTAGATGTATATCAGACGCATTTTCGTTCTCCCCCCAAGCAACGATTTCATTATGATGAAGTTCAGGAAGGATTGAGGAAGTGGCTAATATACCAGAATTTTCGTTAAACTGTGTTCTACATCTGTATCCAATAGTTCCCAAAAATGGAGTAGACATAATTTGAATTCTCTTTTCATGTATTTGTTTTGCAATCTGTATAATTTCTCCATCGCCATTTATTATATCCAGGTTTTTTGAAGATTTTTCAAGTCGCTGCAACATTTCTTCTTTTTCAGTATTTATAGGGAGTAATCCCATCGCCCAACAGATGTTTAGTTGAGTTCCAAAGATATGTCCAAGAGCACTTCTTGGTGGTTGACCACTTGGGACACTAATCCAGACTCCATTTTCTTGACCGTCTAGAATTTCTTCTAGTTTTCCTCCCGATGAAATTCCAATAACTGTTCCACCTTCCTGAATTGCCATTTTCACTCCGTGTAGCGTTTCTTCAGTATTTCCAGAGTATGAAGTAGCTAGTATTAGCCAGTCAGGACCCCACCATGAGGGTAGACCATAATCCTTCCAACTCACAAAAGGAAGACCTCCTTCTCGATTTGAAATATCAGATAATAACATACCTCCTGCACCTGATCCTCCAACTCCCAAACATAGTATCCCTGACCAATCATTCTCAATGTCTAGTCCGAGATCTTTTGTCAGAGCGAATCGTAGAGCATTGGGGAATTTAGTTGTCCAACCTATCATATCTGAAGGGTCTAGAGTTTCTGCCAATTCAATCATTGTAGGGTTTGATTCCATCTTATTTCCCTCACTGTTCGCCTCTCGTACGAGGCATGCACGTCCATTCCCCCTCTATCAAACAGATGCGCACTTTTGTGTCATCTGTATTGATATCATACGCAACAGACAATGTTCTAACTGAGAAATCATTAGGATCAAGAATTTCTACTGCTGAATCATCACGTCGTAAAATATCCACCTTGTAATGGTCTTTCTTTTGAGAAACTACCACGCATTTTTCTAAATCTCTCCAAGTAGCTCCAGTACGTTCATATCTATCCATTGCTAAGAGAATTGGTCCATCTTTTTGCCACGTATCTATTCTCCAGAATCTTTTCCTAAATTTGATTACATCTCCAATTCCGTAAGCCGGTTTTCTATACAATAATGTGAGTCTGGTTATGTCTACTCCATCTTTATGTCCAACAGTTGTTGAAGTTTCTTTAGTTTGTCCACCATGAGCGTTGACTAACTTACGACCCCACATTCTTGCCATAGCTTTGGAACCCAATTGAAGGTCCCATCCTCCTGTAACCGGTCCCTCTTTCGTAATGAAGAACATTGGGTCTTCTGGAGAATCTACTAACATATCATCTAATGACATTCTGAGTTCTTTTATTTCATCATCCTCTAATCGACGACCGGCAGATCTCAGTTGCATTACTGCCTCAAAATATGCTCCCGCTTTACGAGTACAAGTCTGACAAACCCCATTTGATGTTTGTAATAACGCCTCATGATTATCTTCAAATTGAAGTCCTTCAATATCTCCTTTTATGGCAACTGTCAATCTTGATGTTCGATCATCGATTAGATCTGCATGTAATTCTAAATCTAGATTTTTTGCATCAGGATGAACTGAAAGAGCTTCCATTGCTCGAAATTCCATTAGGTCATCATGATTCATTCTTCCGAATCGTCCGTCAATAAGGATCATTTCACACTTAGGACATCTTGTTTGTTGAATTCTCTCTGGGAATTTAGAAAGATAATTCCGAGCTCGGAAACAGACTTCGCATAACCTTTCATTAGTTAGTGGAGGAGGATTTCCGCAAGCAATGCAGAAAGGATCTCCCTTTGACATGACTCCCCCTCAATACAATGGGGTTCACTGTTAAACTTCAAGCGATTGGTCATCATTCTTCTTTAGAATCAACATTATTCGTTATCGAATTCAACTGGGCAGGTTCTTCATTAGTACGTTTTTTTCCTCGTCTTTCATCCGCTTCTAGAGCTGCTGCCAATCTTTCTTCGACTAATTTTAATCTTCTAGAAGTATAAATTGAATGTCCTATAAGTATGGCAATAAGTGCAAGATATGCAGTCGTCAAGGCTAACATATCATTCATATTGAATCCTCCATATCAGACAATAAAATCTCTAATTGTTGCTCAGTCTTCAGTAGTCTATTAGTCATCAGAGCCTGTCCAACAAAAAGTATCTGCATTGAAGCAGCCCCTATCATCCATATCAATAGTATCGATGGATCTACCCCACTATCTTCGTTACCTCCTCCGATTAATGGGCCCGGATGTCGTTCTTGCCACCATCTAGTTGCCATGTATGTAAGAGGAACTAAGCCAAATCCAAAAATTCCAACAGATGAAAGAGTATCTCTCTTTTGCTGAGTATCTTCTGAATTCATCTCTCCCAAAGTAAAGAAAAGTGCAACTCCTGCTAAAACTGCGAAACTGTTGAGCCTAATATCTTGAAAATCCCATGGCACACCCCATTCTGCCGCCCCCCAAATTGGCCCAGAAATTAGAACTCCTAGGGAATACAATAAACCAAGTTGTGCACCAATTATTGCTAATCTCCATCCTCGCTCTGAGCGTTTAATGTACCAACTTAGAGATCCAGCAAACAACAGAGCAAATCCTGAAAATGATACCCAAGCGAAAGGAACGTGGACAAATAGAATTCTATATGATTCAGGAGCGTTCCAGTCATCTCCCATACTTGGAGCCTGAATTAAAGCCAACCAAATCGTTAACATGAAACCTAATAATCCGAGATATACAAGAACTGGACCAACCTTGCGTGACCCGCCCATAACAAGCCGTGAAGCAGATGATGTTTGAATCATCGTATACTATCATTCATGAAGAGCCCATGCAAGTAAGAATAAACCAATATTCGTGGCAAATGCAATTATCACTCCAGTCCACGCTTCTCTCATTGCCTCTAATGTTGCAGCTTCTAACGCACTACACAATGTCAGCAGAACCCAAGCAAATGGAATCATTAGTAAAACCATCAAGCCTGGCCTACCTCCTGAGCCAAATCTATGATGAATTAAACCTGAAACTGCACTCACATCTATCATAATAGCAGGTATAATTAGGAACAAAATATATCCTTGAATAGTATTTGGAGTAGGTAATAAGACAAATATTCCAATCACTCCTAATATTACAGGGATAAAACTCATTGATGCAATTGTAATTTCAAAACTGAGTGAGCCCTGTTTCGCGACACTCCACATTCCTCCCATTTCTCTATGATTTAGCCTATCGATAACTGCAGGTCGAACCAATGCGGAAATCATGGCGGGTGCAAGAGCAAGAGCTGCTAATCCTAGGTTGGAGATATCTGAATCAATTAGTCCACTTCCAAGGAGTATTCCAAACGCGAGGATGCCCGGAATCCATCTCGCGGATGGTGTAGCCATCTCTCGTAGATCAAGTCGAAAATTCCATTTCAACATTGATTCCTTACGAGAAAACGATGAGGATTTAATCGGCAGTGTAATCTGTGTACTGTGATTTGTTCTCTTAATAGTTATTTCATTATCAAATAAAATCTCTGAATCTTTATCTTGAATGTTCTGAATAATTGGGTCATGAGTTGATATGATTACTGAATGACCTGAATGATTAAGTCTTTTTATGCTTGAAATTAATGTATTCCTTCCCTTTTCATCTAAGCCGACTGATGGTTCATCAAGAAGAATAGGAATAGGCTCTAAGGATGATTCTCCAACTGCAATTGCACTAGCAACTTCTAGTCTACGTCGTAATCCTCCGGACAGATTGGCAATTCTATCATGTCGTCTGTGATCTAATCCCCATTCTACTAACAGTTCAGTTTCTGCCTCCTCTGAAAATGATTTTTCATACATACTTAGAATGGTTCTAAGATGCTCCTCTACGGTTGAACTGGATGTGCATCCTCCTAATTGAGGACACCAACCAATTGTTCCTCCTGACATTGCATGTCTGCCTTCTGAATCACGTATCAATTTGCCATTATGCAGAAGTTCTCCTTCAGATAATGGAAGAAGTCCAGCCAATGTTTGCAACAGTGTAGATTTCCCTCCTCCGTTTGGCCCGGTTAACAAAATCAAATCACCAGAATAAATATTCAAATCAACTTTTTCTAATACTAGATTGCTTCCACGTAGAACAGAAATAGCTCTCAGACTCAGTAGCGAGTCTTGGCCATCCATGCAGGGGCATCCGGGGCCTTGATTTGATACTCTCGGATGAAAAATAACCGGAGAATCCATGAATTTCGTCTCTTAGGACACAATGGGTAGAGGGGATGGCCGAGCCACTGAATTTCCTTGAATTGACCCTAGGAGACTCTATTTGGTTACTACTATTTGTTGCAGCAGCAACAGTTCCGTATGTACAATCATTCAGAATGAAAACGCCTATTTCTCTTGCAACAGTTTTATCTTTGATGTTGGTTGCAACTTTACAATTTATTCATGCATTTGTGGGTGGTTGGTTTTCTTCAGATTTTGACCCTGTAGATTTTGGGGCTTTAATTCCTCAATTTGTAACAGAACCAATCCATATTCATCGTATGATTTCTGCTGGTTGGCTACATGGTAGTGCAATGCACGTCGTTGGAAATGTATTGGTTGTTGCTCTAGTTGGGCTGCCTTTGGAGGGTAGATTAGGTGCTAAAAGGTGGATGATTATCTATGTTCTAGGTTTGTTGGGAGGAAACATTGCTTGGTGGGGCACTCATATGGATTCTTGGACTCCTGCACTAGGCGCATCAGGGGCATGTTTCGGTCTTCTCGGGGCATATCTTGCTTGTTGGCCAAATGATAAAATTGTATTTCCGTTAATTTTTCTAATCAGAGAATGGCCAGTTGGTCTTGTTGCAGTAATTAGGTTAGGATTCGAAGTTTACTACGTTTATGGAGCTCAATCTGGCACAATGGGCTCTACAAACGTGGCACATTTGGCTCATATTGGTGGTTTCTTTCTCTGTTTTGCAATGGGGAGAATAGTTGCAAGAGGCGCCCCATCAGAACTTGATGATTCTAGCACAAGTCCGTATTCTATGGGAGGTTCTTCAATTCCTAAGATTCCTGAATTAAATTCATTACATCCGTGGGAAAATTCAAAATTCCCTCTGAATGACAAGGCAAAGAGAGTAATGGATAGGTTACTTGAAGAGGGAGATGAATTCGAAACTAGGGTTGCTTGGTTGGAAGAATTGATCGAAGTTGCTCAATGTCCAGATTGTGGATCGGAGATAATCATGGATAAAGGAGGCCATTCTATCCGGTGTTCTACTCGCAAAGACCATATTCAATGGCCATAGCCACCATATTGGAACATATACGCATGTGGGCTTATATCGCGAATGGTTCTCCAAGGGATAGGTGACAACATGAGGAATTTACGAATTTCGCACGTTGTCATCTTCTCAATCCTCATTCTTTCTGGATTTGCACAGGCAACTGATATTCATGATATAGATAAACAGGAGGAGATATTTCCTGTTATCATAGATGGCCTTCCACCACTGATGTGTGGTGACGAGATTTGCCCTCTCAAAAATCGTCTCCATGAATCAATTCCTTCTGATGTGGTACCTCCAGTAGAAAAGAATGGATGGTGGTTTTCTTATGGCCCAGATAGAGATTCCAATGGTATGGATGATAGATTACAGCGTATTATTTCATCTGAGTACGAGTCTGAGTCTCCAACATCAATTATTGGAAAAGACGGAAGATATACTGTAGCAATTGTTGTGGACTATGCTTGGCATCCTTCCGACAAAGAAATTTCTTCTTTGAAAGAGGTACTATCGAGTCATGGTTGGGTTGGAATTGAGGGTGATTCTTGGTTCCAAGTTTTAGAATCAATTGATTCTATCACTGTAGATAAGGTTCCTGTTTCTGCATTATTGGATATTTGGAAATTATCTGGAGTGGTAGTTGTAGAACAACAGAATATTATGGTTCCTTTCTTGGATGTTTCAGTTCCATCTATCCATGTCCGATCTGGCGGTACCTCAAATCCTTCCGCTCATGATATGGATCCCTCTTTGAGAGGAGATGATGTTGTGATTGCAATTCTTGATACAGGTGTGGATAATGAGCATAGGTCTTTGAATGATTTTGACGACCAAGATGATGAACCAGACAGCGATGCGTATTCATATTCAGATCACAAATTTGTTTGTGGATTTGACGCCACATCATTAACACCCGGAAATCCAAATGAGTGTGATGATCCTGATGATGGGGCCGGACATGGAACCCATGTAGCTGGAACTGCACTAGGTACTGGAAGTTCCAATAGGCAACATGTGGGAGTTGCACCTGGCGCATATTTGGTTGATGTGAAGGTTCTAACTGATGTTGGTGGAACAAACAGTAATACCACCATCACCGGATTACAATGGGTAATCAATAATCGAAATACGGATTGGGATGAAGGCAATCAAACAGGAATAGACATTGCTTCAATGTCTTTGGGTTCTGTATCTGCTCCGAATAGTGATGATACTGGAGATAATGGTTCATCCGCAGAGGCTCGATTAGTAAACAATGCATCTCAAAATGGGATAGTAATGGTATGTGCAATGGGTAATGATGGAAGACAACGAGTACCATCTCCTGCAAGTGCAGACGAATGTATTTCTGTTGCTGCTGTAGATGATAAAAATTCGATAGATAGGTCAGATGATTCTATTGCCGATTATTCAAACTGGGGTCCGAGAGATGACGATTTAGACGATGATGAAATGGATGAACTAAAACCAGATGTTTCAGCACCAGGAACGGATATTATTGCACCTCAACATGCTTCAGGTTCAAATCCAATACTTGTTTCGAATGCTGATAATGATTATACTGAAATGAGTGGAACTAGTATGGCTACTCCACATGTTTCTGGGTTAATCGCTTTGATGTTACAAGATTCACCAAATCTAGATCCTGAAGAAATTAAGGAAATTTTACAGGAAAATTCGGAAGTTAGGGGTAGTCCATACGATTCTGATATCCATCCATTATGGAATGAAAAATATGGGTACGGAATGGTAGATGCCGCATTACTATTCGACCTAGATTCAGGTGGAGGAGGAGATCCTGGAGACCCAGATGATCCTGTGGATCCCAATGGTTGGTTTATGTTTCAAAATCCAGATAGTAATTCGTATTTTACTTCTGGACTATCCTCTGCGATTAGAGGTAATTTGACTGATAAAGCACCACCAGGAACTGAGTCGGTCGAATATCAACTCTATTACAGAAATTGCTTTGAGGGTTGTTGGAAAAAGGTTGAGGGCCTAAATGGATTAGTGAATATTAATGAAAATGATGAATTCTTCATTACTCTAGATATTCCAGAGAATCTTCACGAACTTCCCGATCTTTATCTTCATACAAGCAGTATTCCTGAACTTCAAATACGAGCAAGAGCATATGATGGTGTAAATGACACCTTTAGCGAAAATATTTCTCGAACGTTCAATTTAGGATTTTATGAATTGGGCTTAGAAACACCTACTGGGATCTCATCAGTCAGTGGTGATGTTGAAGTAACAGGTCTTCGTTCAGGTTATGGCAATAATGAATTACAATATCGTGTAGGAAATAATGATTGGAAAACAGGTATTGAATTTTCTAATAATGGGCAAGTGATTGATTCAGAGTGGAATTGGTACTGGAATACTCTTGAAGAGGAAAATGGAGTAAGACTTACTCCAGATGGACAGTATAGTTTTGCAGTTCGAATAGTTGGAGAGAATGACTACATTACCAAAGAGATTCGTAGAGATGTTGTTGTTGATAATGATCCCCCGGCTGCGGAATTAGAGATGGAACAATCTTTATCCTTTACAATAAATGGTTTACTTCGTGATCAAGCATATGTCAACACTGATATTGGAGTAATTGGAATAATGAGAAATATTGGGGATAAAATTGCTGAGGATGTACCGTTAGAATTACGAGTAGATGGCGCCCTAAAGTACGAACTTACAGTGGCTAGAATCGAACCAGGCTCATCCGTTGAAGTTGTTATGTATTGGGTTCCTACTGACTCTGGAACACCTACAATTGAGATGTTAATTGATCCCGCAAATTCCCTTGCGAATGAAGATAATGTGTACGGGAATACAGTTTCTTCAACATATACGATTTTAGACAGGCCAAATGGAGTTGATATTAATCTCATTGATGGAATAGTTCAGACTACTCCAGATATTCCTCGTTCTGGTGAGCAATTCCAACTGAAGGTCCCCGTAGAGAACATCGGTAGTGAAACTGCCACATCAGTTCTTTTTACTGTTGAATTTGAAACTGAAATGGGTTGGTTAGAATATAGTAACTTTACAGAATCAGTCATTTCCGGTGGCACAGTAACAAATGTGCCGATTTCTTTGATATCTAACGATTCATCTATTCTTCATATTCGGGTCAAGGCCACACCTTCACTAGATCTAAATTGGGAAAATAATGAACAAACATATTGGATACCATTAGTTAATGCAACATTAGGAGCTTCACGTTCCGTTGCTACCTTGAGTGATGTAGAAATTCCATTGCAATTATCGTTAACCGGAAGAGAAGGACACTTGATTAGTGTCGATGCTCGTTCGCTAAGCATACATAGGGTTTCATCACAATTGAATGTTCAAACATGTAAGAGAGATTTTGATGATAGGTGGATGGGTGCTATTGCCACGACTTCTGTTGGTGATGGATTAACTCATGTTACATGGACTGGACAGAAATTGGATGAATTTGGTTTTTACAGGACTCATCTGTATTATACTACAATCGATGAATCTTGTCAATCTCCCCCAACTATTGACTTAATGGAACCTTTACTATCTTCAGAGGGTTCTTACTTTGGTCTTGATATAGATGTAAACGGAGATACCGTTGCTATTGCTGGATATTATCGAGATATTTTCAATGCAGGGTCATACACAGATACAACATCAGTTTTCACAATCCATTCGACTACTTCTTTTGACAATTCTTCTTGGGTAATTTCTGACCCCGTAATTCCAAATATTGTAATCGATCATTCTTCTGTTTCACCAGTCGATATCGAAGTAGGAGAAGAATTTACTCATCTTCTTTATACTCATAGTGAGGAACTTCCATCTGGATCTGTGGTTGATGCGATTTGGTATGCTCACGGGGATTTAGGAAATGAGAACTGGTTATTCCGAAAGGATGTAGTTGAAGATGGAGATAATCCTGTTATGCTTGTTTTGTCCGAAGATGGAATCGATAGAATTTACACTGCATGGACAATTGGAGATGGTTATTCAATGCAATTAACTCTGACGGAGGCAGATACTTCATTTGATAAGAAAAACGAGACGTCTTTGTCTACTCCAGGAATTAGACATATTTCACTTATCAATAAAAATCGCCAGGTTTTCATTATAATGGACGCTGTTGGAACCAATAATCAGCCATTAGTTGGAGTAGGTGTTTTTGATGAAGATATAGGTATTGGAATTAGGTTGAGCCCAGGTCGTCTTCTCGATGCCCAATATAGTTCAGAAAATGAAGAACTTGTTATTTTGATAGATGTCTTAGGGCAGGTTCGTCTACGTGCATTAGTTTTCGATCAATCACCGGAACAATCATCCACTAATCCTTTTGATAGACTTAGAATTATCCTAGGTGTCGATTCGAACACATGGAGAACGATTTCTCTTTTAGGTGGAGTGGCTTGTATTTCAGCCAATATCTTACTAGGAATGATTTTGGTCGTTCGTAGACAAAGAAGCAGATCCAAGGTAAAGATAGGAGTTGTTTCTATTGATGAATTTGATGATTCAGATATCGAAATGCTCCCTGAAAGCCCTATTGTGATCTCAGTACCTGATGAAGAAGACGAACAAGAAGAGGTTGTAACTGAAGTTACCGTTGAATCTCAAGAGGAACCAGAACCCGATTCAAAAGAGATTCCCGTAAAAAGTCCAAGACAAGAACGCCGACTAAAGAGACAACAAGCGAAAACCCTCCATGAGCTTGGTGAATTACCCTTACCTCCGCCTCCTGGTTCTCCATCTTTAGGGGATTTACCTCCGCCTCCTGGTTCTCCATCTTTAGGGGATTTACCTCCACCTCCCGATCCTTCGACTCTTGGGATGGCGGATAGACAAGTATCTTGTCCTTCTTGTACTGCTGTATTTACTTTGAGAAATCCAAGTATTTCTGTTGTTGATTGTCCTGTATGTGATGAGAGATTTGGAGTTTGATTGCCATGTGTGGCATAATCGGATATATCGGTGATAGAAATGCAATGCCAATTCTGATCAAGGGTCTAAATCGTCTTGAGTACCGAGGATATGATTCTTCAGGAATTGCGGTGAAGAATGATTCCATCCAAGTTCACAAGACAATTGGGAGGATTCAAGATTTAGAATCTATTCTCCCGGATCAAATTGACGGAACTATCGGTATTGCCCATACTCGTTGGGCTACACATGGAGGAGTAACAAATAACAATGCTCATCCTCATCTTTCAATGGACAAAGATATAGCAATTGTACATAATGGGATTATTGAGAATTCATCTGCGATAAGAAAAATCCTTGAAAATAATGGTATTATTTTCAATTCTGAGACGGATACTGAAGTCATTGTTCATTTAATTTCACGAGCACGTAAAGAAGGATTAAATCCTCTTGATTCTGTCAGAAGTGCATTACAAGCATTACGTGGAACATGGGGATTGTGTGTGATGTTTCATGATTCAAATGAAATCATTTGTGCTAGAAATGGTTCACCGTTAGTAATAGGATTAGGAGAATCTGAGATGTTTATCTCTAGTGATCCTCATCCATTAGGAGAACATACTCAAAAGGTAGTTTACTTAGAGGATGGTGATATTGCAGTTGTATCCAAAGATGGACTTAGTACTCATCGAATTGAAGGTTCTACTGATCATAAGGTAGTTACTATCGAAGAACAATGGGGTGACTCGGAACTCGGTGATTATCCACATTATATGTTGAAAGAAATCCACGAACAGCCTGAAGCATTACGTCAATGTATTTCTGGAAGAACTTTGTTGAGTGAAGGAACAGCTAGATTAGGAGGATTGAATATGTCTAAGAGAAAAATGAAGGCTATTCCTCATGTACGATTAATAGGATGTGGGACTGCTCTTTATGCCTCTCAAGTAGGATGTTTAGCCATAGAACATTTAGCCAGAGTCCCCTCTTTTGCCCACGTTGCATCAGAATTTAGACAAAATGATCCGGTGATTGATCCTAAAGCATTACATTTTGCAGTTAGTCAGTCTGGGGAAACTGCTGATACCTTGGCTGCTGTAAAGTATATTCAAGAAAATGATGCTGAGGTTAGAGGAGTCATCAATGTAGTAGGCTCATCTGTTGCCAGACAATGTGGCCATGGAGTTTACATCCATTCTGGTCCAGAACAAGCAGTTGCATCAACTAAAGCTTTCACAAATATGATTGCTGCATTGAATTTATTTGCTCTACAAATTGGACGTTCCCGAAATCTTCCACGAGCAGCAGGACGTTCTCTAGTCAAGGCGATGAGAAAACTTCCTACACAAGCGGAATCGATCATTAATTCCTCTGCACCTTACCAGGAAGCAGTTCAAGCAATCAAGGATGCTAAATCAGTATTATTTCTTGGAAGAGGTTTTTCAGCTCCAGTCGCCAATGAAGGGGCTCTAAAATTGATGGAAATAGCATATATCCCATGTCTAGCTTATCCTGCGGGTGAGATGAAGCATGGACCTATCGCTCTACTCGAAGAAGGAAGTCCAGTTGTAGTAATTGCACCCGATGATATTCAGAGAGATAAGACGATTTCAAATATTCAAGAATGTAAAGCAAGAGGTGCTAAAATCATTCTTATTCATACCGAAGGAGATAATATTGCTGAGCATGGTGATATTTGTTTCACTATACCTCCGACAGAAGAATCATTGAGTCCAATGCTTAGTGTAATACCATTACAATTAATTGCATACCATACC
>MDTG01012822.1_pt1 | contig 12999 bp, 9 predicted proteins | sample 811421 | NCBI WGS metagenome assembly MDTG01 (sample SAMN05326645, study PRJNA326480) | marine metagenome | isolation source: seawater | place: Pacific Ocean: South East | collected 2011
CGCATGTCTGAGCGACCGAAGGGAGCGAGTTCGGAACCGGCCGTTCGCTGCGAGAAACGCAGGGGACCCGGCGCATTTTGCCGGGCGCCTTCGCGGCATGAGCGGTTTTGCCTACTTTTGCCGCACCAAAAGTAGGTCGCATCAGCCAGCGAAGCTGGCGGCGAAGCGGCTTTTGAATTCGTGCGAATGCCGGTCCTGCGGACGACGATCAACGTGGCGAAACGGCTTGTTACGAAAAACCCCCGGAATGCTATTCCGAAAGAACCCCATGAACCGGGCCGGCATCCGGCCTCACGCCAGTGAACAACTCGAAAGCGACCGCCGCCTGCTCGACCAGCATGCCGATCCCCGAATGACAGGCGACGCCCAGCTCGCCGCAGCGGTCCGCGAACGGCGCGAACGCAGGCCCGTAGTTCAGATCGTAGGCGACCGCGCCCGGCGCCAGCCATTCGGGTCGGATGGTCGGGCAGGCACCCTGGTGGCCGAGGCTTGTACCCTGGATCAGGAGGTCGAATTTCTCGCCTTCACCAACGGCGTCCGGGCCGGCGGCGCTTAACCGCGGTACGCGATCGACGAATCGCGCGGCCAGCCGCTCGGCCCTGTCCAGGCTGCGATTGACGATACGGACGCGATCCGGACCACGATCCAGCAGCGGCCCGAGAATGCCGGCGACCGCGCCGCCGGCACCCAGCACCAGCACCCGTCGGCCGGCGATATCGATGCCCAGCCGGTGGAAATCAGCCACCAGGCCGGCGCCGTCGGTATTGTCGGCATGCCAGCCGTCTTCGGCCGCCACCAGCGTGTTGCAGGCATCGGCGTCGCGCGCGGCGCGGCTGGCGTGCGCGGCCAATGCCAGACCCTCGGCCTTGAGCGGCACCGTTAGATTGCACCCGCTGCCGCCCCGGTCGCGAAAGTCCTCGAGCTTCTCGCCCAACTGCCCGGCCGGGCAATCGATTCGGTCGTACTCGACCTCCAGCCCCGCCGCCTCGGCGAACATGCCGTGGATGCGCGGCGAAAGCGAATGCGTGACCGGGTGACCGAAGACGGCAAGTTTCAGCATGGCATTGCGTTCTTGTCCGGCTTCCGGCTCTTCAATGCTTCGAAATGCAACGTCAATTGCTGCCGCTATCCCGCAACCACCCGGCGGCGTCCAGCGCGTGGTAGGTGAGGATGCCGTCGGCGCCGGCGCGCTTCATCGACAGCAGCGCTTCGAGCACGCACTTTTTCTCGTCCAGCCAGCCGTTGGCCGCGGCCGCCTTGAGCATGGCGTACTCGCCGGAGACGTTGTAGGCGAAGGTCGGCACGCCGAACTCGGCCTTGACGTCGGCGACGATGTCGAGATACGGCAGGGCCGGCTTGACCATGACCCAGTCGGCGCCCTCGTCAAGGTCCAGCGCAACCTCTCTCAAGGCCTCGTCGCGGTTGCCCGGATCCATCTGGTAGGTGCTCTTGTCGCCGGCCCCGAGGTTGGCCGCCGAGCCGACCGCGTCACGGAACGGCCCGTAGAAGGCCGAGGCGTACTTGGCCGCGTAGCTCAGGATGAGGGTGTTGATATGCCCGTCGGCTTCCAGGGCTTCCCGAATCGCGCCGATGCGCCCGTCCATCATGTCCGACGGCGCGACGATGTCGGCGCCCGCGGCGGCGTGCGACGCCGCCTGGCGCACCAGCGCGTCGACTGTCTCGTCGTTGAGCACGTAGCCCGAATCGTCCAGCAGACCGTCCTGGCCGTGCGAGGTGTAGGGGTCCAGCGCCACGTCGGTCATCACGCCGAGTTCCGGAAAGCGCTGCTTGATCGCGCGCACGGTTTCCGGAACGAGGCCTTTCTCGTCCCAGGCGGCCTCGGCACGCTCGCTCTTGAACTCCGGCGAAATCACCGGAAACAGCGCAATCATGGGAATGCCCAGCGCCACCGCATGTTCGCAGGTGCGCAGCAGCGGATCCAGCCCCTGGCGCTGGATGCCCGGCATGGACGAGACGTCTTCAGTCGCATCGTTGCGCTCGAGCACGAACACCGGGTAGATCAGGTCGCTGGGTGACAGCGTCGTCTCGCGCATGAGCCGACGGGAGAATTCAGCGCGGCGCGCGCGGCGCATTCTGGTGGTTGGAAACGGCATGACGTTGGGGCCTCCGTTCGGGGAAGTTGACGTTCAAGACGCGTTCGTCGGCGGCGGCGACGATCTGGTTTTTCGTTAAGTCGTGAGGATACCAGCCGGGCGGTTCAATAGACTGGCCTGTCAGGCTATTCGCGCTCGCCTGCGGCCCCGGCCGGCGGCAGCGGCACGCCAAGCGCGCCGGCCACGAGACGAAGCAACTCGTACTCGGCCACCACAACTTCGCCGTCGTGCCGGGCGCAGCGCACCAGCATCCCGATCAGTTCGCCGCGGGCATCGGGACGCAGCGCCTGCAGCGAGGCGAGAATTTCGTCCAGCCGCTCCGGCCAGCGCTCGGCGAAGCGCGCCGGGTCGGGCGCCGGAAATCCGCTCGCGCCTTCCAGCGCCTGCACGCACGCCCGCTTTGCGCTGTCGAGGTCCTCGGGATGCCCGTGCATGGCCACGATCGCGATCAGATCCGACACCGCCTCGGCCCGGTCGCCCAGCGTCTTGCGCCCGGCCAGCGTTCCGCGGCTCGGATTGAGAACCGTCTCGATTTCGCGGTTCAGCAGCCGAGCCAGCACGTACTCGAACAGCTCGGTCTTGCCGTCGGCATCGATCAGGCGTTCGACCAGGCGCATGAATTCGAGAAGTTCGCGCTCCGGGCGCCGGCGCATGACCGGGAACGCCATCTCGAGCAGCGGCAGGCGCAGCGAGCGCGGGAGTTCCGGCGCGATACCGACCAGGTCGCGCACCTGCGACTCGCTGTCGCCGCCCAAAGTTTCGGCAATCATGAGCAACTGGTTTTCGCGAAGCTCGGGGTCTCGACCCAGTAGCAGGAAAAGCAGCAACTCCGGCGCCCACTCGTCGGAGTGTGCGGCGCGCTTCAACGGCGCGGGCACCTCGGCGATCAGACCCGCCGCCAGCAGCGCCTGGAACACGCCCGGCTGGCCGATCTGGTGGACGAGTTCGGTCGAATCAAGGAAAATCCCGCCGGGTTGATCGCCGGCGGCCTGCGCGGCCGCGTCGGCGTCGCGCTGCTCGCGCTCGGCCCGGCGCGCCTGTTCGTGGCGTTCGATGTCCCTGGCGATCTCGGCAAACTGGTCCGGCGTGAACGACGGATCGATCTTAAGAATGCGCTTTTCCAGCGGAGGATGGGTTGCGAACAACTTCCCGGCAAAGCCCATGGCGAAGAGCATGTGTCCGACTTCATCGGTATTGGTCCTCAAACGCGAGCCCGAGGACCGAGCGCCGATCTTTTTCAAGGCCCCGGCCAGACCCTGCGACGAGCGCGTGAACTGGACCGCCGAGGCGTCGGCCAGGTACTCGCGCTGGCGCGAAACGGCGGCCTGTATCCAGCGGCCGAAGAACAGCCCGATGTACCCGACAAGCATGACGGCCAGCGCCACGACCACGATGGCCCCTGCGTTCTTGTTTCGACCACGGGTGAAGCGCATCGAGCCCAGCATTCGTCTCCCGGCTACCGCCAGTATGAGAATACCGAACAGGATCCCGATGAGCCGAATGTTCAGGCGCATGTCGCCATTGAACACGTGGCTGAATTCGTGCGCGATGACGCCCTGCAACTCCTCGCGGTTCAGCGTTTCCAGCGTACCGCGCGTGACCGCTACGGCGGCATCGGCCGGCGACCAGCCGGCGGCAAACGCATTGATACCGGGCTCGTGCTCGAGCACGAATACCTGCGGCACCGGAACGCCCGAGGCAATCGCCATTTCCTCCACGACGTTGAGTAGCCTCCGGCGCAGCGGATCGTTGCTGTCGCCTGTCACCTCGACCCCGCCGAGCTCGCGCGCGACCTGAGCGCCACCGCCCCGCAGCTGAGCCGAACGATAGGCGCTGGCCAGCACGATGACCAGTACGGTGGCAAGCGACGTCCAGAGCACAACCTGTCCGTTGGCCAGCCAGAATCCCGGCGAGAACCAGCCCTGTTCGGCCGACTGAAAGCGACCGAACACCCCCAGCATGACCAGGTTCATCGCGATCACGATCGCCGACACCGCAAGCATGAAAGCAAAGACCAGTACCTTGGTCTGCTTGCGGGCACGATCCTGGTGTTCGAAGAAGTTCATGACATCAAGGCCGGTTGGACGCTTTACGTTTGGACGGTTTGACGCTTTACGGTTTGACGCTTTACGGTGGGACGGATTACGCAGACGGCCTTTGATTCATTCGGGCCAGTTATTGATATTGCCCGTCTGGTGCGGAATCCCGCAGCCCGGACTCGCTGGCCACGATATCGAGGCGGAACATCCGGCCTTTGACTGCGTAAAGCGTCTAACCGTAAAGCGTCATATCGTCTTGTCAACCAAAATCCACCTTGACCGCTTCGCGCTTGACCGGATCTTCTATTTCCAGCATCTCGGCCGGGCCGAAGCCGAACGGGCCGGCAATGAAATTGTTGGGGACCGATTCGCGAAGGATGTTGTAGCTCATGACCGCATCGTTATAAGCCTGCCGGGCAAACGCGACCTTGTTCTCGGTGGTCGTGATTTCCTCGGTGAGCTGCATCATGTTCTCGTTGGCCTTCAGATCCGGGTAGTTCTCCGAAAGCGCAAACAGACGCCCGAGTGCGCCGGAGAGTCCCTGCTCGGCCTGGTTGAGCTGGCTGACCGCGTCCGGGTCTCCGGGATTCTGCGAGGCGTTCTTCAGGCCGGTGACCGCGGCATTGCGCGCCTGGATCACCGCTTCCAGCGTGTCCTTCTCGTGCGCCATGTAGCGCTTGGCCACTTCGACCAGGTTGGGAATCAGGTCGTAGCGGCGCGTCAGCTGCACGTCGATCTGCGCAAAGGCGTTCTTGTACCGGTTCCGGGCCGTGACCAGCCGGTTGTAGACGGATACGGCGAATACAACGATCAGCGCAATCGCGCCCAGGACGATCCATTCCATTGCAGATGCTCCCCGAGTGATCAGCCCCTAGTCTAATCAATTCCAGCCGCCGGTTACAGGGGATGAGCAGACGCTCGGCAGCTCAGCTGCGCAACTGCTTTTCCAGCTTTGCCCAGATATCGGGGAACGTTACAGCGACGGCCGGAGGTAAGGCTGCGTCCTGACCGGTTGTCGTCTCGTGTCGGAACAAAACTCGCGGCTTTCACAACTATTGACTTTTTTTTTCTGACCGCTTAAAATTTTTTCCCGCTGTTCAAGGGGCAGCGTTTTTCAATTGGCTATCAAGCAGTAGAGGACTATGTCATGCGCGTAAGAAATATGATGCTTTTCGCATTTGTTGCGGTCTTTTCTGCGGCAGCTCAAGGCACCGAGTCAGAAGCGTGGTGGGATATTTGTGATGGATGCACCTCGGATTCTGATTTCAGCTCACGGGCGCTGCAGATTCCCGCGCCCTATGAGCGGGTTTATATCTCGAATTCCCTGACCAATGAGACGCGTCGCTTTCAGCGGACCATCATCCTGGACGACCTCTGGGGCGGTGCAAGTCAGACGATTTTCGCGAACGAACAGCCGCTGACCGCCCAGGAAGCGCAGGTTTTCGAGGAAACCATAGAAAATTCCGGCCAAGCGTTCGAGACCATTCCTCGCGACTGGCTGGACTATCTTTCCGGCTTGAGCGGCCGCGACTCAGTAGTTGGTGATCTGACCACCGGCAGACTGTCCGGGGGACTGCTCAGCGGGTTGAAAACTTTCTTGCGCGATCAGGGCTATGCGGGTGCGAAGTCGCACGTTGAGGCGGCGTTCGGTTTCGACTTCATCCTTAGTTACAACGCGTCGGTCAACCTGGACGATCTGCGTACACAGCCCCTGACGGTGCGGATCACGTATCCCGACGATTCCTTTCTTCAGATTGAATTTGCCGCGGACCTGAACACGGTATTGTCGGTCAGTGCAATCGATGCCGAAGGCACTGAAATACCGTTTGAGGCAATGGCCGTAGCCCCCGCATACGGGGCGGAATATTCGTTCAGGACCGCCAATGAAGGATGGGTCGACACGTTCCGCGTGAATCTGGACGCGGTAGATGGCTATTCCTGCTCATCGTGGACTGCCGAAGATTATATTGTGGTCATCTGCAGCCGCCCGTAGGCTGGGCCACCTGAAGATCGGAATCTCCCGATATCGGGTTCAAGGCCCCTGGCGCTGTCCGCAAGCGCCAGGGGCCTTCCATATTCGGCAACGAAGTGACAAAGGCTCTGAACGATCGAGCGGTAGTCGGCGTCATCTTTGGAGCCTGGCTTCTGGATGCCGCTAGGCCAGTTGGCGTTCAGTAATACCTGGAGCGCCTCGGTTTTGAAGTATCCGCGCGAACAGCCAGTGCCGCTGCTACATTCAATGACGACTTGTCAAATGCCAGTGGGCATTTAGCATCAGCCTCAGCGTTGACTTATGGTAACGAAAATGAATTTCTTGCGCGCAAGCGTCCATTGGGCGCTGTTGTCCGTTCTGTTGGTCCTGTTGTTCCTGTCGTACGGTCCGGCCGCTTCGGCTGAAACGCCTCCGGAACCGGCCAGACCGGACTATGCCACGATCAGTCAGGCCCTCGACGGCAATTCGGCGGCCATTGACGCTCTGATGACCTGTGCCGACAGCGATTCCGATTGCCGGATGGTCGCAGCCGCGGCGTTGCATCGGCAAGGCCGCGCAGAAGATGCGGTCGAATTGTTGCGCCCGTTGCTCGCTCGAAGCGATCCGCAGGCGGCGCAGATCGTGGCCGAACTGGGATTCGAACAGCGCGATTACCGCCTTGTCCGGGCCGCCGGCAGCATCTGGATGGAAGCCAATGATCTGGAACCGCCGAGCGCGGAGATCTCGGACCGGGGCACGCGCGTTGCCTGGTTGATGGGCCAAGCTGCCGGTGCGCTGTCGCCGGCCGGGCTCGACGAGGCACGAAAGCTGGCAGCCGAAATCCGCTCGAGCCCTGGCGCCGAAGGCGGCGACGGGAACAATGGCGCCCCTACAGTTCGGCAGGGCGCTTTGCCCGATGCCGTCAGCCGCACGGCGCCCAAGTATCCCCGCGAGATCGTGCAAGCCGGCGCGGGCGGCTGGGCGATGTTCTTACTTTCAGTCGCGGCCGACGGCCAAGTCGAGGATGTGCGCGAGCTTTTTGCCTCGCACGACGCATTGGCCGAGAAGGGCATCGAGGCCATCGGTCAATGGCGCTTCGAGCCCACCGACCACGGCGGCTGGTGGACTCGGCAGATCATCGAGTTCACGCTGGGCGACCGGTCATCGACGTCGGCCGATGCCGATTCCGGCGTTCCCGACGAACAGGGCTGGATCGCGTTCGACAACGCGCGCGGCTGGATCGAATTCACCGTGCGCGTCAACGATGTACCGGCGCGCGCGATGCTGGATTCGGGCGCCGAGGGCAACGCGGTCTCTCGCCGGCTGGCCGAACGGGCGGGCATCGACGTGAACCTGGCCGACGAGGTACGCGTACAGGGGATTTACGGGCGGGAGGTCGTGCCGACTGCGCGTGACTTCGAGTTGCGCCTCGGCGACGCGACTGTTCCCATGCGAGACGCCTTGGTGCTGCCCGTCTCGGCGCCGGATCTAATTCTCGGCGTCAGCCTGTTTCACGCCGGCGTTGTGCAGATCGACTATCCCAACAAGCGCATCCGTTTTCTGAATCGCGATGTGGTGCGTTTCGAAGGCAATGTCCGGGTGCGGACCGAACGCGGCCGCTCACCCCAGGTGGCGGCTGAACTGGACGGCAAAAAGGTCTGGATGTTACTCGATACGGGCAATGCCGGCGCCACGTTGTTCAAACGACGGCTGCTTGAGCGCCTGGAGCTTGATCGGCACGTGGTCGACGGAACCGGCATCAGCGGCTTCGGCGCCGTCAGCACCGGCCGCAAACGCTTGCTGCAGCTGCCCGGCTTCAAGCTGGGACCATTTCAGTTCGAATCCTTGCTGGCCAGTTACATCGAGCAGGGCGGCAAACGCGGGTTCGAGGGACGCAGCGCCGGTTACGGCAGTCGAATCCGCAGCGACGACGTACCCTATGACGGCATTCTGGGCTCGGAAGCCCTGAAGGATTTCATCATCACCATGGATATTCAGAACAGCAAGGTTCACTTCGCGGTACCTTGACGGCGCCGAGCCGATCAGCCGCGCAGCTGCTTTTCCAGCTTCGCCCAGGTATCGCGCAGAGTGACGGCGCGGTTGAACACGGGCTTTTCGGTGCTTGAATCGGGGTCGGCGACGAAGTAGCCGGTGCGTTCGAACTGGTAGTGTTCTCCGGGCTTCGCGTTTTCCAGACCCGGCTCCAGCCTCGCGCTGCCGATGACCTGCAGCGATTCGGGATTGATGTGTTCGACGAAGTCGTGCTCCTTGTCGCCGGCCGGGTGCGGCACCGAGAACAGCCGGTCGTAAAGGCGCACTTCGGCTTCGACGGCATGCTCGGCCGAGACCCAGTGAATGGTGCCCTTGACCTTTCGATCGGCGCCGGGCAGGCCGGATCGGGATTCGGGATCGAAGCTGCAGTGCAGCGTCTCGACGTCGCCGGCGGCATTCTTGACGACCTCGTCGCAGCGGATGATGAAGGCGTTGCGAAGCCGCACTTCGCCGCCGGGCTTGAGGCGGAAGAACTTCTTCGGCGCATCCTCCATGAAATCGCCGCGCTCGATCCAGATTTCGCGGGTCATCGGCACCTTGCGCGTACCCAGTTCCGGATTCTGGGGATGGTTGGCGGCGTCGAACCACTCGGTCTCGCCTTCGGTGAAGTTGGTCAGCACGACCTTGACCGGCTCGAGCACCGCCATGCGTCGCGGCGCGCGCTCGTTGAGGTCGTCGCGCAGGTTGCGCTCCATGGCACCGAAAGGGATGATGCTTTCGGACTTGGTCACCCCGATCTCGTTGCAGAAATTTCGGATCGAGCGCGGCGTGAAGCCGCGACGGCGGATCCCGGCGAACGTGGGCATGCGCGGATCGTCCCAGCCGTCGACGAAGCCTTCGTCGACCAGGCGCATCAGGCGGCGCTTGGACAGCACCGTGAAATCGAGGTTGAGTCGCGAAAACTCGATCTGCTGCGGCTTCGAAGGTACCGGCAGGTGTTCGATCAGCCAGTCGTAAAGCGGGCGATGGTCTTCGAATTCCAGCGTGCACAGTGAGTGCGTGATGCCCTCGATGGCGTCGGACTGGCCGTGCGCGAAGTCGTAGCTGGGATAGATGCACCATTCGTCGCCGGTGCGCGGATGCCGCTGGTGGCGGATGCGATAGAGCACCGGGTCGCGCATGTTGATATTGGGCGCGGCCATGTCGATCTTCGCGCGCAGCACGTGGGCGCCGTCGGCGAATTCGCCGGCGCGCATGCGTTCGAACAGGTCGCGGCTCTCGGCCCGATCGCGGTCGCGGTGCGGGCTGGGCGTGCCCGGCTCGGTCAGCGTGCCGCGCTGGGCCCGGATCGCGTCGGCGTCCTGGCTGTCGACGTAGGCCAGGCCGTTGTCGATCAGGTGCAGGGCGTATTCATAGAGCTTCGGAAAGTAATCCGAGGCATAGCATTCGCGCGCCCACTGGTAGCCCAACCAGGCGACGTCCTCGCGTATCGCGTCGACGTATCGCTGTTCTTCCTTGATCGGGTTGGTGTCGTCGAAACGCAGGTTGGTCTCACCGCCGAACTCGTCGGCCATCGCGAAATTGAGCACGATGGACTTGGCGTGACCGATGTGCAGGTAGCCGTTGGGTTCGGGCGGAAAGCGCGTGACGACGCGATCGTGAAGGCCGGATTCCAGCTCCTGGCGAATGCGGTTTCGAATGAAATGCGCCGGCGGATTGGGGACGTTCTCGCTCATGGAATGCAGCACTGGTTGAAGGTTTGCCATTGTAGCGGATTGGCCGATGACGGGCCCCGCCGCTGCGGCAGGATCGGGACGGGGCCGGCGCCGCGGATTTCCATTCCACCGGGATTTGCGCTAACCTGCGGCGTGCCTTCATTCAGACCGACCGCCCGATGCGGCGGCCGGCGTCCGCCAAACAGCAAAAGAAAAACCGCATATGTCCGAAATTCGCTTCGATCACCAGAAACTGAGCAACCGCATCCTGATCGCACTGGGGCTTGGCCTGCTTGTCGGCCTGATACTCAACGCGACCGTGGCCGACAACGAATGGGTGCGGACCTGGCTGCTGGACGGGATACTCAACGTCGTCGGCGAGGCATTCGTGCGACTCCTCAGCATGCTGGTGGTGCCGATTGTGTTCGTCTCGCTGATCACCGGCGTGTCGTCGCTGGCCGACCCGAAAAGCCTGGGCCGGGTCGGGGGTCGGGCGATCGGGCTTTACCTGATGACCACCGGGATCGCGATCCTGCTGGCGCTCTCGGCCGGACAGATCTTTCAGACCGGGGTCGGCGCCAGCCCGGCCGGCATGGATACGCCCGAAATTTCGGCCGCACCGTCGTTTACCGAGGTGCTGATCAACCTGGTGCCGAGCAACCCGGTCGAGGCCATGGCCGAAGGCAACATGCTGCCGATCATCGTCTTTGCGATCCTGCTCGGCCTGGCGATGTCTTTCGCCGGCAAGTCGGGCAAGCGAGTTTCGGATTTCTTCGCCGATTTCATGGACGTGGTGATGAAGCTTGTCGGCATCGTCATGCTGATCGCGCCTTACGGCGTGTTCGCGCTCATCACGACGATGGCGGCCACCACCGGCTGGGGAACGTTTGCCGGCGTCATCAAGTACGTGCTGCTGGTGATGGGCATCCTGATCGTCCACGCGGCAGTGGTCTATCCGACATTGCTCAAGGTTTTCACCGGGCTGAGCCCGTTCGTCTTCTATCGCCAGATCCGGGATGTGCTGGCCTTCGCCTTCTCGACCGCATCGTCCGGGGCCACGATTCCGGTGACGCTGCGCGCCGTCCAGGAGCGCCTCGGGGCGAGCAACCGGGTCAGTTCTTTCACGGTCCCGCTCGGCGCGACGATCAACATGGACGGGACCGCCATCATGCAGGGCATCGCGGTCGGATTCATCGCCCAGTACTACGGCGTGGACCTGAGCCTGACGCAGTACCTGATGGTCATCTTCATGGTCGTCATGGCCTCTATCGGTGCGGCCGGTGTTCCGGGCGTCGGCCTGATCCTGCTGGCCGGGGTGCTCGACCAGGTCGGGTTGCCGCGGGAAGGCATTGCGCTCATCCTCGGCGTCGATCGCATCCTCGACATGACCCGCACGGCAGTCAACGTGACCGGCGACTCGATTGTCACCTGCATCGTCGCCGACGGCGAAGGCGAACTGGATCGCGAGACCTTCTACAGCAGAACGCCGAAAATCGCCGCCGAGGGCGAAGGCTAGGGACTGCCGGAGCGGCCCCAATCCCTATTTCGAAGGGGGGTCGTCGGTCAACACCTCGTCCAGCGATTCCCGAATCCGCGCGGCCCAGAACGGCGCGCGCCGCTGGGCGCGCTGGGTGTGATTCAACGCCTCGAAGCCAGGGGGATTCGTGGCCAGCACGTCGTACAGGTTGAACCTGATACGCCCTTCGTGATCGACGATGAACAAGCCGGGCGTACCCTGGACGCCCCAGCTTTCGGCAACATCATCGGCCTGCGGCAACAGCACGAAGTCGAACCCGTGTTCTTCGAGGTACGCCGCCGGATCCTGCTGGTCCCGGAAATTGAGCGCGTAGACCGTGATTGCATTGCCGTACTCGTCCTCGAGGCTCTGGAGGTGCGGCATCAGCGCACGACAGTACGGACACCAGCTGGCCCAGAAAAGGTAAACACCTATGCCTTGCTGGTCGGCGGGCAACTCAAGCATCGCACCTTCGGCCCTTTCGAGCGAAAATGGTGGGGCTTCGGGATATTCCTGCGCGTTGGCCGACGCGCCTGCGAGAAAGAGAAGCGCAAGCGTCAGTCGATAGATGGTGAATTTCATTTGGAAAGCTCCTGTTGAATCGAGTCGAACCCCGGATGTCCCGTTGCGATAGAAGACCGGATCCACCGGAAAATCTTCCACTCGAGCGAACGACAATACTCCGCCAGGAGGGAAAAAGCCCGAGTACAGGAGATTGGGCCTTCGCGCGAAGGGGAGGGGTTAGCTAGTAATGCCCGGGAGCCAACATACCGGCACCCGTCGGCGCGTCCAGCGCCAGCGCGGAGCGGAGCGATTTACGGACATGCGCCGCAAATCGCGAGTGCAGCCGCGGCCGAGCGGCTGCACAAATAAACAATCATGCCTGGCGGTGACCCGCCTGCGCGTGCGTGTACGCGCAAATCCGATCAAGCGGCCGCAGGCCGCACCGAACGGCCCGAAAAGGGCCTTCGCGCGCAGCGGGCGAAGCGCGAATGACAACCCACCGCCGTTCGCCATAAAAAAAGCCCCGTGCCAAAAGGCGCGGGGCTTTCGAATAAATGCCTGGCGGTGACCTACTCTCACACGGCTAATGCCGCACTACCATCGGCGCTGCTGCGTTTCACTTCCGAGTTCGGGATGGGATCGGGTGGTTCCACAGTGCTATTGCCACCAGGCAAGCTTGATCGTACGCAATGGGCTCGTGCCCGCTGCGCTGGAATCCTGTTCAAGAACGTGTCGTGTTGCTATTTCAATCTTGGTGAAATTGGCTTTAGTGTTATATGACCAAGCCTCACGGGCAATTAGTACTGGTTAGCTTCACGCGTTACCGCGCTTCCACACCCAGCCTATCAACCTGGTAGTCTTCCAGGGCCCTACAGGGACCTCAAGGGTCCAGTGAAACCTAATCTTGGGAGGGGCTTCCCGCTTAGATGCTTTCAGCGGTTATCCCGACCGATCATAGCTACCCGGCAATGCATCTGGCGATACAACCGGAACACCAGCGGATCGTCCACTCCGGTCCTCTCGTACTAGGAGCAGATTCCCTCAAGTTTCAAACGCCCACGGCAGATAGGGACCGAACTGTCTCACGACGTTCTAAACCCAGCTCGCGTACCACTTTAAATGGCGAACAGCCATACCCTTGGGACCG
>MDTG01133671.1_pt1 | contig 12999 bp, 7 predicted proteins | sample 811421 | NCBI WGS metagenome assembly MDTG01 (sample SAMN05326645, study PRJNA326480) | marine metagenome | isolation source: seawater | place: Pacific Ocean: South East | collected 2011
ACGGTGGTATTTCAACCTCCGTTATGATTTGAATCCTTTCTCCCATCAGTTTGAAGACATCTTCCAAAGTCCGTCGGTTCATGCCTGCGCCTGAACCTGTGGGGGATCTGGATCCAGTATCACTTGAAGAGGGTGTCATGCGCTTATGGTCTGATGAAAAAACATTCCAACAAAGTATAGAATCAAGACGTGGCAATACTCCATTCATATTCTTAGAAGGTCCTCCAACAGCCAATGGGCGCCCCGGAATCCATCATGTTGTTGCTAGAACGTACAAAGATTTAGTTTGTCGATGGAAGGCCATGGAAGGCCATTTTGTAGAGAGGAAAGGTGGTTGGGATACTCATGGACTGCCAGTGGAAATTGAGGTTCAAAAACGCCTAGATTTGATGAGTAACGAAGCTATAGAAGAATTTGGAATTGCGGAGTTTAATGAAGAGTGTAGAAAATCAGTTTGGACATATGAACAAGCATGGAGAGAAATGACTGAAAGAATGGCTTTTTGGGTTGATCTCGATCAACCCTACGTTACCCTAGACAATAATTTCGTAGAATCTTGTTGGTGGGCGTTGAAACAAATGTTCGACAAAGGTCTACTCTACAGGGGTCACAAGGTTCTTCCTTATTGTCCCCAAACTGGAACATCCTATTCTAGCCATGAGGTAGCCTTGGGATACAAAGAAGTAGATGAGCCCTCAGTTTACGTTAAATTTAGATTAGAGAATTCAAATACCTCAATCTTAGCTTGGACAACCACTCCGTGGACTCTTCCTGGAAATGTTGGTTTAGCAGTTGGTCCAGATGTAACCTACGTAAAAGTTCGAGTCATCGAGGAACCTACCTCATGGGAGGGATCTGGGGGAGCATCAGTAGGGGAAGAATTGATACTTGCTAAAGATCTAATGAAAGAAGTATTACGTCATCATGTAGAAGTCATCGAAGAAATTCTAGGGTCTGATTTGATTGGTCTTTCTTATACTCCCTTATTTCCCGAGGCAGTAGATGGTGGCGACTCCACTTCAGCTTGGACTGTTTTGAGTGCAGATTGGGTAACAACAACGGATGGGACCGGAGTTGTGCATACTGCTGTGATGTATGGTGAGGATGACTATAATTTGGGAATGGAAGTAGGACTTCCTGCCCAACATACCGTGGATATGGATGGGCGTTTTGTTCAAGGGACTCACCCACGTCTAGACAGTAGATATGTCAAAGATTGTGATGCAGAAATCATAGAAATTCTCTCTGACTCAAATCTTCTATATCGTGAAAAGTCATACTCTCACGATTACCCTCATTGTTGGAGGACAGATCACCCTCTGCTTTACTATGCAATGGATTCTTGGTTTGTCAAAATGACTGCTGTCAAGGATCAATTGTTAGAATTCAATAGTCAGGTGGAATGGGCACCTGATTGGGTTGGCGAAGGTCGTTTTGGGGAATGGTTGAGAAATGTCAAAGATTGGGCTATTAGTCGAGAACGATATTGGGGTACCCCTCTCCCAGTGTGGCGTTCCTCATCCGGAGAAATGAAATGTGTTGGTTCTATTTCGGAACTTCAAACAGAGGTTGCCAAGGCAAATGCCGCAGGTATAGAAAATCCCGAATGCCCCGATGATGTTGATCTTCATCGTCCAATTGTCGACCAGTTTACCCTCGTAAGTGAAAACGGAGAGCCAATGAAAAGAGAGCCCTTTGTGATGGATTGTTGGTTTGATTCTGGCTGTGCGTCTTTTGCACAATGGCATCATCCATTCGATAATCCAGAGACGTTTGAGAATAACTTTCCCATCGATTATATTTGTGAAGGAGTAGATCAAACTAGAGGTTGGTTTTACACTCTATTAGCGGTTTCTACTACGGTCTTCGATTCATTATGTTACAAGCGTTGTCTAAGTCTAGGATTGATTCTTGATGCCGAGGGTAAGAAAATGTCCAAATCAAGAGGGAACATTGTCGATCCTTGGGATCATTTCAACCGAGAAGGAGCAGATGCAACAAGATGGTACATGGTTACCGCTGGTGCCCCCTGGAACCCACTTAAATTCGACCCGGCGGGTGTTCGAGAAACGTATGGAAAGATGTTTCTCACTCTGTGGAACTGCTACAGGTTTCATGCAGATTATGCTGCTCTAGATGGCTTTGATCCCGAAGATTCGTCTAAACACATCCCATTAGATGATAGAACTCCTCTCGACAGGTGGGTACTGAGTCGCCTTTCAAATATGTCTTATTCATATCATCAACAGTTTGAAGATTGGGATTTCCACAAGGCCTGTCGTGACCTTGAAGAATTTGTTGTGAATGATTTGTCAAACTGGTACGTGCGTCGTTCACGTCGAAGACTTTGGGATGAGAATGAATCATCTGACAAAAGATCTTGCCAGCAAACTCTTCATGAGGTTTTAACGATTTTATGTCGATTAATCGCACCAGTCGCTCCATACATTTCAGATGTAATTCATCGGAATTTATGTGGTGGTCAAAGTGTTCATCTCGCTGATTGGCCAATCTTGAGTGCAGAATCTAATTCAGGGTCGGACATTCTTCCTCCCATTGATATGATGGTTGAAGCTAAAATGGAAATGGTTCGAACTCTTGCTGAAGCGGGAAGAAGAATTAGAATTGACGCAGGACGTCGTCAACGTCTCCCTTGCCAGGCAGGCTGGATAGTTGGAGGTCCCGATATTTCAGAATTCCATGAAATTCTATCAGATGAACTAAATGTCGAATTATTGGAAACCGAAGACGACTTAGATCGATTCCAAAGAATTGAGTTGTCCCCAAATCGCAAATCACTGGGGAAAAAATGCCGGCAGGATCTTCCTGCAGTTCTGAAAGAATTAGATTCTGTTGATCCAGAATCATTCCTTTTAGAGATCGAAGCTGGCCTCGGGGCTTTAGCCGGATTCGAAATAATCACTGAAGATATAGAAATTAGAAGAGTCGAGAAAGATGGATTTGCTGCATCCACTGTCTCCATTGATGGACCAGACGGCCTAATTGATGTAAGTTTAGTAATCGATCTTGCACTCACTGAAGATTTACTTTCAAAGGGCTTAGCTAGGGATATTATCCGCCGAATTCAGGCATCTCGTAAAGATTTGAATTTAGTAATTGAAGATACAATTTCATTGAAGATTTGGATGAAGAATGCCCCCGATCTATTCGACGTAGATCGTAAGTGGATCATAAATGAAACACGAGCTAGTAAAGCAGATTTTTCGTTTGATACAGCGATTGAAGAAGCAGAATCCTTCGAAGTCGATGGTGCAACTATTTGGTATCATGTGCAACAATCATAAAATGAAGATTGGTTGAACAACTTGCCCGAAATATCACGTTCAGGACATGATTTCTGTCTAAATGAGTAAACAAATATTTTCTTCACAATCTTACGATATTGACCGATGTACTCAATAACTCCCGAACTTCGATGTAGGTTATGATTAGTCTTACCGAGATACCGGGAGTTGGGGAATCCCTCTCTCAAAGAATGATAGAAGCATTAGGGTCTGAGGAGGAAGTATTCAGGTCATTGACACAAGGTGATGTCACGAGTTTATCTTCGGTTGAAGGGGTAACATCTGTTCGTGCAATTAGGTTAATTCAGAACTATCGAGGTGAGGATGCAGATGTTTGCCAAAGTAACGAGGCAACCAAATTACATGGAAGGATTCTAGAATTTATCTGCAGTTATGCCACATGTTCAGCTGCCAAGGATAGGATCGGATTATTACGGCCCTTATCTAAGGAGCATTTTGGTACAATACAATCGAATAGAATTAACTCTAAATTAGCATTAGAGTTCGGAATTTCATTCCCTGAATCACTAGATATTTGGACAAATTTCTCTTCCTCACTATCAAACCCAAAACGAGGCACTGATCGAATTGACAGAGTAATTGTTGTCCCTGATGCTGAAACAGCAGAACAATGTAATTCATTATCCTCTAGGTGTCGAATTGTAATACGAGATTCTAGTGAAAGTTGGTCGGATTATACTGTATTTCCCAATGTGACATGGATCGGTAATTCCCCACCTAGTACGCCGCCTTATGGGTGGATATGTTATCCAAAAATCGACAAGTTAGATTCATTAGTTCCAGAGCTTAGTGTAGAATGGTTTGAGATTAATTCAGAAATATTGCATGCTGTCCAACAGATAAAAGAGAATGAATGGCCTATCCACTCCTTTTCAGAAAAAATCAACGAGTTAGTAGAACCAATCTCCAATCTGAATCAGATTCTTGAATCACTAGAAGTTGATGATGGAGATCTACAATTATTGGAGAAATTAAAAGACAATTTATGGTCTGAAATCAAAGCAATTGAAGGAGGTATTAATGATGCTATTGTAGCCGGTACGTCAGATGCTCGTCTTTCAATAGAAGGGGATGAAGTACTGTCTTTTTATGCAGATACTGAAAGATTAAACAGGCGGATTCAAGCGACTGTTGCTGATAGTATTGAAGATGCGAAACAAGCAGGAAAAAAGCGTTTAGAATCTTTCCTTCAGGGGACATCTGTCAAGATACCATATGATTGGATTGAATGTGATTACCCCTGTATTGTGAGTCGCAAAGCCGTGGAAAGTATTGAATCAGAACTAGAGAATACGATTGAATCGGTAAAGAGCAATGATCTAATCCAAAACGCAAAAATTGCGGAAGAATTGATACATCCATGTAAATCTGCTATCTCAGGGCTAATTGAGTTAGAAATGTGGTTAACGGTTGCTAGATGGGCAATTGCCAATAAATGTGTTATGCCTGAATTAATTTCTAATAAATCAGGATTTGAAATCATAGATGGCCGGCATATCCTTCTTGATTGTGCAGCGACTCCTGTTTCATATGGATTAGGTTCAGTCGCATTGAAAGGGGATCAACAGTCACTTAGTCTTCTATCAGGTGCTAATTCTGGGGGCAAAACTACGTTATTGGAAACAATAGCAATGGTATCATTACTCGCCCACGCAGGTATCCCAGTTCCGGCATCATCCGCTAAGATATCATTAGTAGATGAGATACACATCTTAGCCAAAGTAAATGGTACACAATCAGCAGGCGCATTGGAACGAACTCTACTAAGATTAGCAGACGTTTTTGTCTCAGAAAATCAAAAATTGGTTCTTGCTGATGAATTGGAAGCAATCACAGAGCCTGGGGCAGCCGCACGAATTCTATCTGGATTACTTTCAGTGTCTATGGAAAATAAAACTAATACAGTTGTATTAGTCACTCATATTGGGGGCCAGATAAGAGAAAATTTCCATGGAGAAATTAGAATAGATGGTATTGAAGCAAGAGGTTTAGATGAGAATTTGGAATTGGTTGTGGATAGAACACCCATCCGAAATCATCTCGCTCAATCTACTCCTGAGTTGATCGTTCGCCGATTAGCAGCACGAGCTCAAGGACCCTCTGCCGAAATCTTTGCAGCCCTAACTAAACAATTCGGGAATTAATTGTTATAATAATCAGGAAGGAATAACTCTAGACCAAATAATGGGTCCGGATCCGATGAATCATGATATGCAATTACTGTTCCTCCGTCGGGGAGAATGGTCATGCTAGCGAAATCAAAACGAATATCTTGTCCTGCTCCTGATGTGGCGTCTAAATCTCCAAGGCCTAAGAATGTCATAGAGTCCGGTTCAAGATTTTCAGAATATTCTCTCACGTGCCATGCAACATCGATGTCTGGTCCCTCTGAACCTTGATATCTCACGTTTAGGACGAATAAATCCAACATGCCATTGGAATGAAATTCCCATTCTTCGATTTCAGAAGCCTCTCCAGTTAGGTCGTATGTTTGATTTTTCCAGGTCTCTCCTCCATCGTTAGAGACCATGTGTTCAAACATTAATCCTGAGTTAGCAATACAGTGAAGATGTGCTGATGAATCAAACGCACAGTATTCACTAGGCAAACTACTGCCCCCTACGGTCGTTGCTCTCCACCAGTTTAGGGAAGTATCGAGAAATGCATCTCCGCCGTCATTGAAGAAATTCGGGAAATAAGCGCCCCCTGAAGGAACTGGAAATCCACGCATTTCTTTGTGAGGTTTTGTAAAATCCCAAGACTGTTCTAGATCCTCTGCGGTCAAATCTACTTCCATTACGTCTAATTGTTCATCTCTATCTGGGAATTCAAAATAATAGTAATTAAGCCCGTCCGTTGACATTTGCCCTCCACGATTGGAAGACTGGTGCCAGAAGTTCGAAATTACGAGACTTGCCCATTCGCCGCTGCCATATGGTGCAGATGCATCAATAGGCCCTACAATTTCCATTTGCCATGATCTGTCATAGAATGGCTCAGTTAGTCTGTTGTAACACCAAGTCCAATCCTCTTCATCTGCATCCCAGAAGAATGCATAAAATTGGTCTCCTCCCGATGAAGAAGGATATGGAAACCAACCCATGGCAATAATATCCCCATTTGTGGTCTGAATAATACTTCCTTCACCGAGGCCTTCCTGCCCAGGTACGGTTAGTTTGGGTGTCCTACAATCTAGATCTTGGATAACAGGAGGCCTCCATTCCTGCCACGTATGACCTCTGTCTTCAGACCATGTTGGGTATTCTCCTCCAAAATTTAGAATCCAACCCCACTCTGTTGCTGCTAAGTAATGTTCGCAACAATTTCCTCCTTCTAAATTCCCGAAAACAGCCCAAGAGGTATTACCCCAAGACTCGTTTAGGGAAGGGTTTGGATGACTTACATTAAACGGTCTAATTCTATCTTCTCCAGTAAATCCAGATGGGTCATCAATGTAGCTGAAACCTTCATCCCAATTATTTCCAATTAGAATTTCCTCGTTAGAACCTAGGCAACCTGGAAAAATCAGAATCAGTGTGGCGATTATCGCCGGAATTCGGCGCCAAGTCCCCTCCCGCATGGCAACTTTTGGGGGGCTCACCTTTTTTCATTGTCGCCAATTTGATTTTCCATTTTACATGGTAGGGTTCAAGCCCTTTCTCTTGTCATGGAGGTTCATGGGCATTAGTCGGCAGTACCAAGTTCTCTTTGCAATTGCTATTTTTTTGCTTACTCCTTTTTCGGGTTCAGCCTTAGGTGATTCAACCGATGGATTGCATGTTTCCGAGATTCTGGTATCTTCAAATAATGAAAATTATGGGGGAACTGATTGGAATTGTGATGGGATATTTGGTAGTAATAGCGACCAATTTGTTGAATTATACAACCCCACATCTAACTCGATTGATATAACTGGGTGGAGTCTTGAGTTTCAAGGTATTGACTCTACATATTCATACAACATCCCATCAGGAACGACTATTTCTGAGTCTAGTAGAAATGTATTTTTTAGAACAGAGACTGGGTTGGCTTTCGATTATTTTGGCGGTGGTTCGGTCAGATTAGTGGATTCATCTGGAAATTTGGTTTCCTCCATTACTTTTGAAGGTGAAGATTCAGAATGGGATACTTCGTACTTGCAGGGTTCATCTGGTATTTACAAAGAATCTCCACCTACCCCTGGCTGGGGTGCCGGTGAAGATGCTCCATCAACCGGCCCAGGTGCAACCTGCCCTGAACCAATAGAAGTTGGTCATTCGGGATCTTATGTTCTTTCAGGAACAGTAGTCACAATGGAATCTGAATCAAGCATCCTCCTAAATGGATACATATTAGTTGAAGACGGATTAATATCTGCTATTTGGTCAGAGGGTCAGACAATACCCAATGCCGCCGAAGGAATTGAAATTATCGATACAGGAGGGGTGATATACCCTGGGTTACTTGATGTACATAATCATCCACATTACAATGTCATACCGATATGGGACCATGGAACCGATGGCTGGGAAAATCGATATCAGTGGAGAACCGAATCTGGATACAAGGATGCCGTAACTAAAGTAGAAAATGGATTAAATGATGGAGGTTCTGATGGCTGCGGTTTAATGGTTGAATCAATGAAACATGCAGAAGTCAAATCGATTGTAGGTGGTACAACTGTGATACAAGGCGCTACTGATGAGAGTGAATCTACCTTTGACTCAATATTGGCTCGGAATATCGAAAAGGAAAACTTTGGGTATGATCGGATTGAAACTCGTGTTGGGGGTTCATGGTTTCCACCTGATTATTCCGGTTCTCATATTAAATCTAAGAAAACAGCAGGAAATCTCGATGCATGGATGATTCATCTTTCCGAGGGAATTGATGAACCATCTCGAGCAGAATTTGATTCTTTGGTAAACAATCAATTGTTGATAGATGAATTGGTTGTGATTCATGGTACTGCTCTCACAGCAACGGAGTTTGGCCTGATGGCCCAAGTTGATGCTTCATTAGTTTGGTCCCCTATGTCGAATTTGTTGTTGTATGGTGACACAGCAGACATTGCGGCAGCGGATGATGCAGGGGTTTCAATATCCATTTCTCCCGACTGGGCCCCTTCTGGTGCAAAGAATGTCTTGCACGAGGTGAAAATTGCTGATTGGTGGGACACCAATGTCTTGGGGGATAGATTTTCAGATTTTGAAATGGCTCAAATGCTTACTACCAACTCTGTTGACCAAGTCGGATGGACCGACTATGTTGGAAGAATTAAACCAGGTTTGGCAGCTGATTTTCTAGTTATTGATTCATTTGAATCAAATCCTTATAGAAATCTCATTGAAGCTGTGGACCCGGATGTTCGTCTAGTAGTTGTAGGCGGATTAGCGGTATTTGGGGATGTCGACCTAATGCAAAAAATGACGGATGATACCGAAATTATTAGTTCTCCTCATTTTGATAAGGGCATTGATATTCGATTTGATGGTATTCCTTCTGGAACTCAAACTTATGCTGTTGTTGAACAAAAATTGAGAGATTGTTTGGAAGGCCTTTCGATAGGTCCTAGACCATTCGATCCATGGTATACCTTTGGAGACGATCGGTATTTTGACGTCCTGAATAGGTCATTATCATTCCAAAATGCGCGTTCAGTAGATCTTTGGTCAACATATTATGATATAGCACTCGATTCCAACGGAAATCGAACATCTGTCGTTTCTCCTGATCCTTCAAGTTGGACTGGTGGAGGTTCAGATAATCAATCTCCAAGTCAGGATGACACCTCCGAAAATAATGCAGGTGATGATGCAGGAGAGGTGAACAATAGTATCAATCTTGATGATCTTCCACTACTATGGCCTACATTTGGACCTTTAGGAGGTAATCAATATCCATCTAATTCCTCTGTTGAAAAAGGAATACATATTGAGGAATGCACCACTATAGTTCAGACTCAAGAGGATGGTAGAGTCAGAGGTTGTGGTTCAGTAGTAATTCTATTGCAGGAAGCAAGTGGATGTTTTGTTGAATCTGCTTCGTCACTAGAATTTGTGGAACCCTGTCCAGAGAATTCCATCTGGCTTCAATCTCATCCTGAGGTCAGCGAATCATCTCGAATGGGAGATTGGCCAGTTAGTAGACTAGACCCTAGTTACATACCAGGTGATGTGATTACCTTCCCCGGACTTACTTGTGCTGATCCTATTGTTACTCAAGCCCTGATCATGGATGGTGGAATTAGTGTAAGGGCCGATGATATTCGAGTTGGGCAGTGGGAATGTAGACAGGCAATGAATTGGATAAATAAGGTTGATTCAAATTCACAAACAGATGATTCTCAACAATTGGAAGAATCAGTTTCATCGTCTTTGACTGGTGAGATTTGGTATTGGTTGGCAATTTTAGTTACAATGGTAACATTGGCCGGTTCTGCATTTGTAATTATTCGTGTAATCAAGAAATGATTACTTCAGAGACCATTCAACTCCATCAGGTGTGTCTTGGACATCTATGCCAATTTCTGCTAGTCGATCTCTGATTTCGTCTGCAGCGTCCCAATCTTTGGCGTGTCGGGCAATCGTTCTTCTAGCAAGCAATCCTTCAACTTCATCACGAACTGCAATCCTTCTGGGATCTAGCCTTGGATCAAATGTTGCTTTTGCAATTTCAATTGTGGGAAGTATTCCCAGTATGTTTCCTCCGATTTCCTCTATCCAGTCAACTGAGAATGATGCAAATGATGCTGTGTCTGCTTCGTCTATTTTTTCAGATGAAATTACTTCTGAAATTATTCTAGCACCGGCTTGAACTTTAGATAATGCAAGTCTACTATTGAGGTCATCATCCAATGCACGTGCTGCTTCTTCAGCTAATGATTCAATTTCACCTATTTTCTGAACTAAATATTCTGACGAATCTATGTCTCCAGGGGGCAGAGGGGGTAAAGGAGCCAAAGCATCACCTTCTTCTTTTGAGATAACCGCTTGGCCGTATATCTCTGCTAATTTTCTTTGATTCCTCTTTGCATCGTCTAATAACTGTTCACTTACATCTATTGGATTACGATAATGAGCATTTAGTAATGCATATCTCAAAACAATTGGTTGGTATACTTCGAACGCATCTTTCACAGTCCAAAAATTTCCGAGACTTTTACTCATTTTTTCTCCATCGACTCTCACAAATCCGTTGTGCATCCAAACACCAACTACTGGCTCTTTGCCAGTGCAGCATTCAGATTGGAAAATTTCTGCTTCATGGTGTGGGAATCTGAGGTCAAATCCGCCCCCATGGATGTCGAATGACTCTCCAAAATGATGGAGGCTCATTGCACTGCATTCAATATGCCATCCTGGTCGCCCTTTTCCCCAAGGTGAATCCCAAGATGGCTCGCCAGATTTTGCTGCCTTCCAAAGTGAAAAATCATTATGCTCTCTTTTTTGTGATTTATCCAATCTCCCTGAGCCTCCTGCTTGAACCGCTTCAATTGTGTTCCCAGTTAACGTACCGAACTTTTCTGGGGCCGAAGAAACAGAGAACCACACTCCATCCGAAGTCACGTATGCATGATTTTTTTCGATCAAGATCTCAATCATATCGATTATACCTTTCATATGTTCAGTAACTCTAGGATAATGGTCTGCTCTTTTCACTCCTAATGAGTCCATAACTAGATAGTAATCCTCGATGTTTCGATTGGCGACTTGGATAAATTCAACACCTTCCTCATTTGCAATATTGATAATTTTGTCATCGATATCTGTGAAGTTTTGAACATAATCTACATCATATCCTGATGCTTCAAGCCATCTGTGGAGAAGATCGAAGGCGATATAACATCGTGCATGTCCTATATGTGACGGAGAATATGGGGTGATACCGCACACATACATCTGGACCTTTCCGGGAATCACTGGATGGAAGGCAACCTTCTCTCTCCTGCGAGTGTCATATAGGTGCAGAGTCATGTCGTCCTCATCCTCTGGGTAGCCCACATCGTCATAAATGCGTGCGAACTTTTGGTTATTCATGACAAAAATTCAAACCAAATAAAACAAGAGCGAACATAATGAATCCATCGTTCAACAGGGTATTGGTTACAGGATGCACTGGTTTTCTTGGTAGACAGGTTACTAATGAGTTTCTTTCACGGGGATATTTTGTTCGTGGAACCACGAGAACTTCAAAAGAATCCCATGAGGATATAATGCTCGATTTTGGCAATCATTCCTCACTCGAACTTCGTTGTTTAGATCTGATCTCGGATGACGGTTGGGAATCAGCCATGGAAGATATTGATGCCATCGTACATACTGCGTCCCCCTTTTCTGCCTTTGAACCAAAAGATGAACAAGAATTAATCAAGCCTGCACGTGAAGGAACAATACGCGTATTAAGTCATGGTTATGCAGCAGGAATTCGTAAGTTTGTGGTTACTTCCTCAACAGCAGCTATTTCTGGAGCAACACCTACAAGTCAAAACAAAACATATTCACACTTAGATTGGACAGATATAGAAAGCGATATCTCTGCATATACTAAGAGTAAAACATTAGCAGAAAAGGCGGCTTGGGATTTCGTTAATATTAATCCCGGAGCGGTTTTGACAACTGTGAATCCGAATGTCATTCTTGGGCCATTACATAGTGGTATTCCGGGGACATCACTAAGAATCATAGAATCGATTATTTCGAGTTCTTATCCTGGTTTTCCAAAAATTAGTTTTGCTCCAGTTGATGTACGTGATGTTGCATGGATGCATGTAGAGGCAATTGAGAATTCTAAGTTAGATGGCGAGCGACTAATTATGGCAACACATCCAATCACAATGCCCGAAATAGCCTCTCATCTCAAATCAAGAGGGTGGAAGGTTTCTACATGGGCGCTTCCTAATTTCATTGTGAAAATAATGGCTGTTTTCATCAAAGAAGCTAAACTAGTTTCTAGTGGCTTGGGGACGACTAATTATTACGATTGTTCGAATACTATTGAAAAGTCTGGTTGGGTTTCCAAATCTCATGAAGAGATGATATTATCTGCGGCTAATTCGTTGAACTTAAGATGATGATTCTGTATCTAGCATTCCATTTTTCCTTGCCCACCTAAAAGATTGAACACATGCATATGTGTAAACTCCTCCAAGGACCAATAGTAGAGCATGAGAGATAATCAAGATACCTGAGGAGTCTGCATCTAACAGAACCATTGGCAACCTTAGTCCTCCTAAGGCAGATAATAATCCAAACACTACTGCGATGTGCATGAACAGTTTCGTACGAGATGGGAACCGGTCTGCAGCCGAACCCATAACAGCGATTGGAGTCCCCATGATTGTAGGAATCAAAGCCGTGGCACTGGCGTTGCCGGAAATCACGTATGCCGCAACTCCCCAAGCAGAGAGTATCCCTCCGACTAATATTGATACCAGTGGCATCCCCATTCCTAGAAACTTGTAACTCATTTTCTCACCTAACCATATGCGTAAGTGATTCCAAAACCACCGCGAGGATGATTCCAACTCAGTGCACCATCAGTACACATCAAGAAGCAGGTTCCGCATTCAACACAATCTTCGTATTGAAATTTCATTTCTTCCAACCCTACATCTCGGAACATGTAGCATTGCGCAGGACATCCCCAAACACACATCATGGAATCACAATCGCCACATTTCTTTGTATCTACA
>MDTG01200078.1_pt1 | contig 12998 bp, 10 predicted proteins | sample 811421 | NCBI WGS metagenome assembly MDTG01 (sample SAMN05326645, study PRJNA326480) | marine metagenome | isolation source: seawater | place: Pacific Ocean: South East | collected 2011
CAGTAGGGGAGGATACATCACTGGACATTGTATACCAGTTGATGGAGGGTATCACCTCTAGGATTTACACGAAGTAATCAGTGTTTTCAACTCCAAGTTGCATGGCGCCATAGTTTCTTGAAAAGCTAACTGGGTTGTTTGCAACATGAGCTCTAGACGTATGCACATCTAGAAATATCTTTTGGATTTCGCTACCTGCGAATACAGCGCCGCCACCAGCATTTGAGAACAATGTGTCAACGACTTCAAGACATTTCTCTATAACCAATGATGCGTCATATCTAAATTTAACCCTATCAAGCATTGGGATACCGCCCTGGTCGCCTGCTTTATCGACCATTACATCGTAGTTTCTAAACATTACAGTCTCAATTGCATCTAATTTAGCTGCTGCTTCAGCAATAATTGTTTGGGTATGAGTGTCTCCAGCTAACTTGGAAGGATCACTTGAAGCCTTGTTATTAGCTCCATCAATAAAAAGCTCGAGCATCTTTTTTGTAGCCCCGATAGCTGGAGTAGAAACCGCTCTAACAAATAGTTGCCCCCAAGGAATTTTATAGAGATCATTTTTATTCACATCATAGCCGGGATTAGTGAGGTTAAATCCGTCAGATTGCTTATGAGTTCGATACTCCGGAACAAAAACATCATTTACGTGAATGTCTTGGCTACCAGTAGCTTTTAAGCCCATTGAGTACCATGTATCTTTAATTTCGTAGTCAGCTTTAGGGATAAGAAAAGTTCTGTATTCTGGAGCACCACCCTCTGGAGGAAAGATTAATCCTCCAAGAAGAGCCCAATCACAATGCTCGGAGCCACTGGACCATTGCCAGTGACCGGAGAACTTAAAACCTCCATCAACAGGCGTTACTTGACCCATTGGAGCATATGATGACGATACAAGAGTGTTGTCATCTTCACCCCAAACTTCTTGTTGAGCTTTATCATCGTATAAGGCAAGCTGAAAGGGATGGATGCCTATAACACCCAAGACCCAAGCTGTAGACATACATCCTTGAGAAATTCTTAACTGTACTTCAGAAAATGTATGAGGATCTAACTCAAAACCACCATATTGCTTAGGCTGAAGAATTTTAAAAAAGCCAGCATCTTTCATATCTTGAATAGTTTCTTTAGGTATCCTTCTATCAATATTTGCTGGTTCAGATCTTTCTTTAAGGACTGGTATAAGTTCCTCGGCACGCTTGATCATTTCATTGTGAAGATCTATGTTGGTTCTTTCTACTGTAGCTGTTAATGCCATATTTCACCTCAATTAATATTAGATAGTAATGATTCCACCATTACCACAATCAATCAACCTAATAATTCATATAATAAGTGTTAAATTCTACGAATTAATGAAAAAAAATCAATCTAAATCTTTTTTGTTTATTCTTCTTACCAATAAATACATTATTTGTGCAATTATACTGATCTGATGACTGATATATCTGTAAGCTGTAAAGCAGGAAAATTTACTGGAATCCAAAAGAAAAATATAAATTTATTTTATGGAATTCCTTATGCAAAAACACTTGTTCAGGAGACACAATGGTTGCCACCAGAAAGGCTAAATTCAGAAATCACATATCAAGCTGTAAACAGAGGTTATAGTGCGCCTCAAACAATTTATAAAGAATCTTTTTTAACAGATCCCTCAATGCCAGATGAATCAATAGATTGTCTTTCATTAAACATCGCATCAAAAGATGTTAGCGCGAGTATGCCTGTAATGATTTGGATTCATGGCGGAGCTTACATCACAGGATCATCTAATTCAGTTGTATATGACCTGGATTATCTACCGTTACATGAAATCGTACTTGTCACAATTAATTATCGCTTGGGTCCATTTGGTTTTTTAAAGTTAGATGAAGCAACAAATTATCAAATCAAGTCCACTGGCAATGAAGGTTTAATGGATCAAAAGTTGGCAATAGAATGGGTGATAGAAAATATAGGTGAGTTTGGTGGCAATCCCGAAAATATCACACTTTTTGGAGAATCTGCTGGAGCATGGAGTGTAGCTCTGCAGTCCTCAATAAGCCCTAGAGGTAATTTATTCTCCAAAGCTATATGCCAAAGTGGTGGGATGAATGCTTTTTTCGATGTTGATAGAGGGAATAAATGGGGAGAATTATTTATTAAAACAGCATATGAAGAAGGATTTAAAATAAATGATTTACATACTTTGAATCACAAACAGATAACAAAAATATCGTCTAAAATGAAGCATACAATGATAGCCGATGGAACTTGGCTTACTCCAGAGGTTGGTTTTGCTCCAATCGCAGATGGAAAATTTCTTCCTTTAAACCCCATCAAAAATTTTAAAGATTCATCAATTAGACTAATCATTGGAACTACATCAGATGAATACAGGCTATGGTCAGAGTTTGAAAACTATTATGTTAATTTGAATGAAGATAATTTTTACAGGAGATTAAAAAAAATATTTAAAGAAAATGCTGTGGATCGAATTGCAAAAATTTATTTAAACGATGAACATGATGGTAATAAATTTCAGCATGCACTATCAAATTTAATGACTGACTGGACATTTGGTATGCATGCATTAGAACTTCTTGAGCAACATGAAGATATGTCTTATGGATATTTTTATGATGAACCTAGTCCATTGCTTGATGGAAAGCTAGGCGCGTATCATGCAAGTGAATTACCATATGTTTTTGGTTCGTCAAATAAAAAGATTTTAAAAGATTTTTGCTCTGAAAAAAGCAGTGAAATATCGAATTTTTTTCAAGTCTCGTGGAGTCAATTTGCAAAAACTGGCTCTCCTTCTTCCTACTTAATGGACTGGGATGTTTATGCAAATAGTTCACTCATAACATATATAAATTCGTCACCAAAAATTAAAACATTTAAAAATAAAGATAGGATAAAATTACTTAATGAATCTAAACTTAAATCTTAAAAATTTAATTATTTTTTGTGGTCTTTTTATTTTAGGATCCTGCATGAGTCCTATTCAAGAAAAAAATTCTTTAACCATTTCAACTTCATCTGGAATTACTCAAGGCACATTAAAACAAGATGTTATTTCGTGGGAGGACATTCCTTATGCAATACCTCCTGTGGGTGATTTGCGCTGGAGAGCACCCAGATCTTTCTCTTCCCCTGAATTAGTAATTCAACCTCAAGAGGAGAATGGCTGTTTGCAAGAAGCTAGCATTTACGCAGGTATTCAAGGTGCTGGTATTGTTGGTCAAGAGGATTGTTTATATTTAGATATAAAAGCTCCTGTCAACAATTTAAACAGAAGACTGCCAGTTATGTTTTGGATACATGGAGGCGGAAATACATCAGGCATCAAAGATTATTATGACTTCTCTGAGTTGATCCGCAGACATCAAGTTCTAGTTGTAACAATTAATTATCGTTTAGGTCCCATGGGTTGGTTTACGCATCCTGCAATTCAAGGACTTCAAAATGGACTTGATAAAACATCTAATTTTGGAACATTAGATATAATTGAGGCTTTAAAATGGGTTCAAAAAAACATACAAAATTTTGGCGGCGACCCTGATAATGTAACGATTTTTGGAGAGTCTGCTGGAGGTCATAATGTTCTATCCTTGCTTGCTTCCCCTATGGGCGAAGGTTTATTCCACAAAGCAATTTCTCAGTCAGGGTATACAACAACATTCACCAAAGAAGAAGCTTATGGATCTGATAGACAAAACTCTCGTAATAATAATTTAGCTTCTGATAAAGTTTTATCTACTCATGATTTATCAGGATATGGATCGATAAAAAATCTATTTCTTAGCAATCCTCAAAAATATAGTGAAGATTATCAACGATATTTAAGATCAATTGATGGAAAGGATCTCTTGGAAACATATAAAAAAATTTCTGAAGATACATATGATCGACTACCCATTCTTACCAGAGACGGAATTGCAGTCCATATTGATGGAATGAGTGCAGGATTAGCTTTAGCCAGAAAGAAAAATAATATTCCAGTCATCGCTGGATCAAATAAAGATGAAATTTCTCTTTGGCTTGCAACAAATAGATATTTTGTTGATGCTTTTTATCCTTTAACAAAACTTGTTCCTTTACCAAAAATAGAATTAAAAAAAGAGAGTTTGTACAAGCTCTGGGTGAAAACGCGATCGCAGGGTTGGAAATTAAGAGGTGTGGATGAGCCTCTTATGGACTTAGAAAAGTCTGGAAATAATTCTTTATATGCTTACAGATTTGATTGGGATGATCAAGCCTCATCCTATTTTGCGGATTTTCCCAGTCTCATTGGGTCAGCTCATGGCATTGAAATTTCATTTATAACGGGAGACTTTAAATTCGGCCCAATAGGAAGATATGTATATCCAAAGGGAGAGTCTCGAAATCAAATGCAAGAAACTATGATGAATGCTTGGACAACTTTCGCAAAAACCGGCGTTCCTAAAACAGGTAAAGGTGTTGATTGGGAAAAATTTGATTCTAGTAATAGAAAATTTCTTAAACTTGACTCTGATAAACATCTATCTTTGGATCAAGAGATGCTTTCTCTTGAGTTTATTTTAGGAAATATTAGATTATCTCCAGTCGGCACTCTTTTAGAAAAATGTCTTTTAGCGGAAGAAATATTTTTTAACATTGGAGATCGCATGGATGAGGAGTTTTTAGAATGGGATAATGCAGTTTGCAAGCAGTTAGATATGAACAAAGAGAGGAGGAAGATTGAAACTGATTTAATTAAAGAATATGGTTCAGCAACTGTCTTTTAACAATGATTCGATCTAATAAAAAAATATTTTTTTTATTTCTTGGTTTAGCTCTTATTTTTGGTTGTGGTTCTGACGTTGACCCAGGAAAGATTGAGGGCGCACCTCGTTCGAGTGAATCTATATACAAACAAGATCTAAAATTTTTGAAGACAAAAGATGCATTATTTAGCTCTGAATATAGCGAAACATCACAAATTTTATTTGGGGATTTGCATGTTCATACAACTTACTCAATTGATGCCTTTACACTTGAATTACCAATGATGGGTCTTCAAGGTGCACATGACAGCTCAATGGCATGTGATTTTGCACGTTATTGTGCAAACCTAGATTTTTTTAGTTTCAATGATCATGCAGAGGGCTTAACACCTGAACATTGGCGTCAGCAAAACAAAATTGTTGAGCAATGCAATATTTCTAATGATGATCCAATAACTAATGATTTAGTTGTTTTCCCTGGTTGGGAATGGACTCAAATTGGAACGACAAAAGAAAATCATTGGGGCCACAGAAATGTAATCTTTAAGGATATATATAATTTGCCCGCAAGGCCAATAGGCGCAAGAACTCCAAATTCTGGATTAGGAGTCTTTGATACTACTGAGCAAGCTGTGGGTGCTAGATGGCTTGATATTTTTAATTTTAAGCGCTACTCGGATCTGAAATGGCTTCTGAATGAAGTTAGGAATATTCCTTATTGTGATGTAGGAGTGACGTCAACAGAATTACCTCTTGATTGTTATGAGTATGCGCGATCTCCTAAAGAGCTTTTTGCAAAACTCGATGAATGGGATTTTGACAGTATTGTTATTCCCCACGGGCAGTCTTGGGGCTATCATGTTCCACTCGGAACTTCTTGGGATAATCGTTTAAATGCAGAGGGTCACGATCCTGATAAGCAAATATTATTAGAAATAATGTCGGGTCATGGCAACAGTGAGGAATATAGAGATATTGCATCAGCAAATTTTCTACAAGACGATGAAATGATTTGTCCTGAACCAACTGACGATTTTTTGCCATGTTGCTGGCAAGCAGGTGAAATGCAAAAAAAACGTTGCATTGGAATTTCCGAAGAAGAATGCAGTGCAAGAGTAGAGCTAGCAAAAAAATATACCTTAGCTGGAGGCCCATATACTAATATGGTTTTTCCAGAAGCTAATCCAGAGGAATGGTTAAGTTGTGATCAATGCACAGATTGTTTCAAACCCGCATTTAATTATAGACCAAAACAATCTGCCCAATATGCATTAGCGATTTCTAATTTTGATCAATCTGAAGAAAATCCTCAAAGATATAATTTTGGTTTTATTGCATCTACAGATGATCATACCGCAAGACCTGGAACGGGCTATAAACAATATGAAAGACGAAAAATGACTTTTGCGACAGGTGTCAAATCCAAAATGTGGGAATATCAATATAAAGCTGAAGATCGAAATTTTCCTGAGATTCCAAAAATTACTCCAGGTGAAAGTCAGCCAGATAGTGAGAGAGTATCAAGCTTTGTCTATCCTGGAGGCATCTTGGCGGTCCATTCTACCGGAAGGGGTAAAGATGCAATTTGGACTGCTTTAAAAAATAAAAATGTATATGGAACAAGTGGACCCAGAATACTACTATGGTTCGATTTAATTAATTCTCCCAAGGGCAAGGTTCCTATGGGATCTGAAATTACGATGAGTCAAAATCCAAGGTTTATAGTTAGAGCTGCTGGAAGTTTTAAACAAAATGATGGTTGCTCTGATGAATCAGTGGATGCTCTTTCACCAAGCAGATTAAAGTATTTATGCGCCGGTGAGTGTTATAACCCCAGTAATGAAAGACATGTTCTAGATCGTATAGAGATTATAAAAATTACCCCACAATCATACGCTGGTGAATCTATCAAATCATTAATTCAAGATCCTTGGATGTCAATTCCATGTAATGGAACCAGTGAGTGCGTTGTTGAATTTGGGGATCAAAATTTTTCTCGAGACAGCGTTTATTACGTTAGAGCAATTCAAGAAGCAACTCAAGCAATCAATGGATCGTCTTTATCAGAAAGAGAGGAATTTAAACTTTGCAAAGGAAGTTTCAGAACTGATTTAAATGACGATTGTTTAAGCCCAGTTAGTGAGAGGGCATGGTCGTCGCCAATATATGTAAATAAACCTTAATTAGAATTTTGTTGCTTGATTTGATTTGCTGTTACCCTTTTTATTTTTAACAACTCAGCTATTTTAAAATATAAATTTTCTTCGTAGGCATCAATTATTGAATCGGCAGTTACTATTTCCCAAAGTACTTTTAGTAGTTCAATTTTATCTTCTTTGGAGTGAGAGTCATTTATTTTTTTTATTGAGGAATAAAAAGAAGAGGACTGCTCAGATTCATCAATAATTTTTTTTACAATAGTGCTTGCTTTAACGTTTTCGTCAGCTAATTCATCTGCTCTTTTTTTAATTAATTTCAATTCTGAGCTTTCAAGCTTGCCATCACTTATAGCAATCTCGAACATGAGCCTTAATGCAATGTCTGCTTCGTGAGTATTAATTAATTCAAGTGATTTTTTTCTTTTAAATAGATTTTTTAGCATTTTAATTGTAATTAATATTTAGCTTTGAGGCTAAATGCTTACGTGGAAATTTAAAAAATGTGCCTAGCATAATCATTATATCTATTTTTTTGGATTGATTATCAATATAGATTTTATCAATTTCAGCAAGTTTTTGTGGATCACTCATATCAAATCCAAGTATTTGGCCGAGTCCAGTTATTCCAGGTTTTATTTTAAACACACCATTTCTAGACCTAGCTTTTTCTAAAAGTTCTTGAGTTAATAGCCCAGGTCTCGGACCAATAAGATTAATATCACCCTTTAAGACATTGATCAATTGAGGGAATTCATCAAATTTAAGATTTCTTGCAATGGTTCCTGAAAAAAGTTTATATTTATTATCAATCTCATGCGATCCCAACTGCGGAGCATCTTTTTTTAAAGTTCTAATTTTATAAATCCTAAATACTGTTTTATTAATTCCATATCTTTCTTGAAAAAAAAGAATTGGGAAACCATCTTCAAATAAAATCAATAACCCAATAAAAATTAAACATGGAGAGATAAAAATTAGTCCAAAAATGCAAACTAAATTTTTGAATACTTCTATGATCATATTCTTCAAGTTAAAATATATATTTTAAAACATTAATATGATAATTGCTGTAACCGGATCAAGTGGATCGATTGGAAGAGAACTCGTACCTTTTTTCAAAAATCTTGGTCATAATATTGTAAAGATTTCTTCTTCAAGTAAATCTAATGGAGTTGATAAATTTACTTATTTTGAATTACAGAATAATTTAATTCCAATAGAAATTGATCTTTTTATACACTTGGCATCTCTTAATGCAGATTTGAAAGAAAAAGATATTGAACAAGAAGTTAAATTAACTGAAGAGGTCCTATATTCTCTACAAGCATTAAAATGCAGAAGACTTATTTTTTTTAGTTCAAGTAAAGTTTATGGTGATAATAATCTTGACCCTAACATTTTTAATGAAAAATCTTTCCTAAATCCGCAATGTTCATATGGAAAAGCAAAAAAGCTATGCGAGGAGCTAATAATTTCAAAACTGAAAACATCTGAAATAAATGCTTTGATTTTTAGGTTGCCACCGGTCTTAAATCAATCTGGGAGTGGAAATTTGGGTAGGCTTATGAAAATTGCTAGAAAAAAAGTATTCATGCTCTCATTTGCCCATGGCGAAATTAATAAAAGGAGCTTTATATCCTTTAATAATATTGAGACTGTATTTAGATATGTTCTAAACAATTTATCGATATTTAAAAAAAATGAAATATATAATTTATCAGATGATGGAGCTATTTCGTTAAATGAATTGCTGAGGGCTGGAGGCTCAAAAAAAATCTATTCCATGCCTTTGTATTTTGGAAAAATCTTACTAATTCTTCCTTTATTAAAAAATATATTTGTTAAGTTATTTGGAAACTTTGTGCTTGAAAACTCCAAAATTAAAAAAGATATGGCTATAAAACTTAAGACCACCGCTGAATCATTGCCTATAATGTACAAATGAATTTATTCAGAGGCTATCTACTCAATCTTCATAGAAGAATTAAGCTCGTAATTATTATATTGAATGATTTTTTGCTAGCTCTTATTTGTTGGCTTGTTTTTGGGCCACCCATGGCAACATACATTGCCTCAGAATTTTCAACTGGAGTTTTTGAGATCTTTACATCTCAATGGAAGTCTTTTGTTTTTCCTGCAGGATTATCTATTTCTTATTTATTTCTATTTGGCTTTTATAAGTCTCTTATAAAGTTTTTTGATTCAAAAGATTCAATTCTCTTAAGCCTCAGTGGTTCTTGTATTTTTGGATTTTCTTGGTCATTTATACATATATATCAATTTCAAATTGTATCGACTTCATTTTTATCAATTGCATTTTTGCAAGGTGTATTATTATCGGCAGTTTTTTATGCTTTTTTAAATATTTCTAGAGATGTTGCAAAATATTTAATTTATCCACTGAACAATAACTTAGATGCAAAAAAGATTGTAATTTATGGTGCTGGAGACTCAGGTAATGAGTTATATCAATCAATCATGCAAGATCCGTCTAAAGATTTAGTTGCTTTTTTTGATGATGCTAAGAATCTAAAAGGTTTAAGAATTTACAATATACCAATATTGGGATCATATGATGATCTCATTGAGTTAAAAGAAGAGCATCCTGACTTAGAAGTTTTGCTTGCAATTCCTGGCATTGATACTGAAAAGAGACGAGAGATTATTTCTCAACTTGAAAAGATAAAGGTGGCTGTTAGAACAGTTCCATCATTTAATGAGATTATATCTGATCAAAAGCAACTAACTGACTTACAAAATCTTTCTATAGATGACTTACTTCCAAGAGCAAGGGTCTCAAAAGATGTGTTAAAAAATTCAACTGAAAAGTGCGTTCTTATATCAGGTGCAGGTGGCTCAATTGGTTCAGAAATTGTCAGACAACTGCTAGATAGTGAGCCGAAAAAAATTATTTTGTTCGATGTTTCAGAATTTAGCTTATTTAATATCGAAAGAGAATGTCAGGCAATAAAAGCAGCAAAGAAAATAAATACCATAATTGAACCTATACTCGGAGATATTAAATGCATAAAAAGTTTAGATTCACTATTTAATAAATTTAATATTGATTGTGTATATCATGCAGCAGCATATAAACATGTCCCTCTAGTGGAAAGCGAAAACAATATTACCAAGGCATGTGAAAATAATGTAATGGGAACCTATAATTTGGCTACAGTATCGATTCGAAATGAGATTGAATCTTTTGTAATGATTTCAACTGATAAAGCCGTTAGACCATCCAATGTTATGGGAGCTTCTAAAAGAATGGCTGAAATGGTAATTCAATCACTCAATAGTACTGCATCAAAAACTAAATTTTCAATGGTAAGGTTTGGAAATGTTATAAATTCTTCTGGCTCAGTAATACCTTTGTTCTTAGATCAAATATCAAAGGGCGGCCCGGTTACAGTAACTGATAAAAAAGTTACCAGATATTTTATGACAATACCCGAAGCTTCAAACTTAGTCTTGCAAGCAGCTGAGATGGCAGACGGAGGAGAAGTATTTATTTTAGACATGGGAGAGCAGTTAAAAATATACGATTTAGCTCAAAAGCTAATTCATCTTTCAGGCAGTAATATTGCGACAGAACCCAATGGTAAAGGTATAGCGATAGTAGAAGTTGGATTAAGACCAGGAGAGAAAATGTATGAAGAATTATTAATCTCGGGGGAACAACAGCCAACTATTAATCCAAAGATATTCAAATCAAAGGAAAATTTTCCAGCTATTGATACTATGAATTTACTTATTGAGGAAATTAAAAAAGCAATTGAAGAAGATAATCACATAAATTTAATTAATATATTTAAAAATAACGTAGAGGGATATAAAAATGGATTGTAAAAAAATTATTTCAATATTTGCTTTTTTAATTTTAAATCAAAACGCATACTCATTAAATTTAGATCAATTAATTATCGAACCGCGTTTTGAGATATCAATCTTTGCGAAAGATTTAGACTCTCCCAGGCAAATGGTTGAAGGTGAGAACGGAACTATTTTCGTAGGAGAGAGAACTGGGAAAATATTAGCGCTTAGAGATCTAGACAACAACGGCGAGGCAGATTCAAAAATTGTAGTGGCAGATGGACTGACTTATTCAACAGGAGTAAGTATATTTAATGGTGACTTATATTTTTCTGAGATCAGCCAGATTTGGAAAATTGAGAACATTGAAAACTGGATTGCTAATTATTCTGTAAATTCCGACTTGCCTGAAAAAATTCTAGTAGTCGATAATTTACCTGATGATAAATGGCATGGTTGGAAGTGGATCAAACATGATAAAGATGGAAGCCTTTTTTTTAATATTGGTGCTCCATGCAATATATGTTTGTCAGAGAATCCTCAATATGCATCAATATTAAAGTTTAAAGATGGCAATATAAGCTATGTAGCAAAAGGAGTAAGAAATACCGTTGGATTTGATTTTCATCCAGTTAGTAATAAGTTGTTTTTTACAGATAACGGAAGAGATTGGCTTGGAGATGATTCTCCATCTTGTGAGCTGAATAGGCTTGACTTTGAAGGACAATTCTTTGGGTATCCATTTAAACATGCATCAGACGTTTTGGATCCCGAGTTTGGTAATATGAACCCTGGATATGATTTCGTAGATCCTATATTAGAATTAGGAGCACATGTAGCACCAACTGGAGTTAGTTTTTATGACGGTGACATGTTTCCTGCAAATATGAAAAACAATCTTTTTATTGCGTTGCATGGTTCATGGAATAGAAGTGAAAAAGTTGGTTACAAACTTATTCGTGTTGAGATAGATGAACAAGGTAATGTTTTGAATACCTCTGATTTTATAACTGGTTGGTTGAGGAATGAAAAGGTTTTTGGAAGACCATCAGCACCAATGATGATTAGTGATGGCAGCTTGTTATTATCTGATGATAAGGCAAATGTAATTTATAGAATTATTTATAAATAGATATTGTGAGGTTAGGTATAGCTGGGTATGGCGTTGTTGGAAAAAAAAGATACGCTTCAATAATTAAAAACACTAATTTTCAAGTTACTTCTATTTCAGAGATCAATCCAAATGCTAGAAATGATATCCCTGAGGGAGTAAATGTTTTTAATAGTTATAAAGATCTTATTTTAAAGGCTGACCTAGATATTATTTTTATTAGCCTGCCAAACAAATATGCTTCTGATGCTGTTTCGCTTAGCCTAGAAAATGGACTTAATGTTTTTTGTGAGAAACCCCCAGCAAGAACTCTTAATGAGCTATTAAGGGTTTTAAGAATATTTAAAAAACATTCAAATCTTAAATTAATGTATGGTTTCAATCATAGATTTCATCTTTCTGTAGAGGAAGCAAAATCAATAATTGATGAAAAAACTTATGGAAATATTATTAATTTAAAGGGTGTCTATGGAAAATCACAAATGATAAGTTTTAATCAAACTGATTGGAGGACAAAAAGAGAGGAGTCAGGGGGAGGCATATTATTAGATCAAGGAATACATATGCTTGATTTGATAAGGTACTTGTCTGGCGAAGATTTCTCAAAAGTGTTTTCATTCATTGACAATGCATTTTGGAATTTTGATGTTGAGGATAACGCATATGTCTTGATGCAATCTCCAAAAGGAGTAGTGGCTCAGGTACACTCCTCAGCAACACAGTGGAGACATATATTTAATTTAGAAATTACTCTTCAAAGAGGCTCTCTTGTTCTTGGGGGCTTGCTAACTGGTTCAAAGAGTTATGGTGATGAGACACTGCGAATAATTACTTCTAACCCTCAAGAAGACAAAGGGATGCCAAAAGAATCAATTAAAAAATTTAATGAGGATGTATCATGGGATAATGAGGTAAAGTACTTTTCACATTGTTTAACTAATAATTTAGAAATTGAAAGAGGAAGTATTGATGATGCAATTGAAACTATGAAGTTAGTCGAAACTATTTATAAAGCTGATCCTGAATGGAAAAAGAAATACTACAATTAAATTAGGACCTTTTATGAGCACATCTTCGTCATTTTCAAATAATTACTTAGAGTATCTAACTGATCTAATTTCTCAATTAGATCGAGAGGCAATAGGTAAATTTGCAGATTTACTTCTTGAATCCAGAGAG
>MDTG01026405.1_pt1 | contig 12997 bp, 2 predicted proteins | sample 811421 | NCBI WGS metagenome assembly MDTG01 (sample SAMN05326645, study PRJNA326480) | marine metagenome | isolation source: seawater | place: Pacific Ocean: South East | collected 2011
AACCCGCGAAGAAACCGGCACATCAACCAGAGGAGTTGCATTTGTAATTGCGTTTTTTTTAAAGAGAGAGAGAGAGAGAGAGATTTAATGATACTTTAAACCCTAATATATCTCTTGGATAAAAAGATATCTAAGCTCCCCCCGCTTTCCTCAGAACAGCATCTCAAAGTGCGCACGGTAGACCCCGCGAAGAAAAGCACGATCATGTCAGCGCTGGGCGTGTCTTCCTCCGCGCGCGTCGCGGTTTTGTCTTCCGTCGCGGCGAGGAACAGCAGGACGAGGCGCGGTCGGGGCGAGAGCAAGAGCGCGTTCACGGGTGACGCGATGGTGATGAAATCGTCGTCGTCGTCGAGGACGATCTCGATGCGTTCGACGTCGTCTTCGACCGTCGCGAAGAAAAGAACATCCGTGAAAGTGAACGCGATATTTGGCGGCGAGAATAAGGGCTCCGGTGATTCTGAAGATGAGTTCAAAAAGATCGTCAACGATGTCGTCTACGTGGACCCAGTCGTCGGCGCGAAGCGATTCTCGAATTACTTTTGGGCATCGGTCGTGACTGCTGGCGCGAGCGGATTTTTAATCACCGGCGCGAGCGCGTATTTCAAGCACAATTTGGTGTTTTTCTTGGACGCCTCAGACATTGAGTTCTTTCCGCAAGGGTTAGTGATGAGTTTCTACGGTATCGCGGGTTTGTTGTTGGCGACGTATTTGTGGTTGACAATCAACTGGAACGTCGGCGCCGGATATAATGAGTTTAACAAGGAGGAAGGCATTTTTCGAGTTTTTAGATATGGTTTTCCAGGAAAGAATAGACGCGTGAACTTGTTGACGGATTTGAAAGATGTGACGGCGGTGAGAGTGGAGATTGCGGACGGGATTAACCCGAGGCGGGTTGTGTACGTGAAGTGCAAAGGTAAAGGCGATATTCCGTTGACGCGAATTGGGCAACCGTTGACGTTAGAGGAAGTGGAGAGGCAAGCGGCGGAGTTGGCGAAGTTTTTGCAAGTGCCAATTGAAGGACTGTAAAAATAAGTGAATAAATTTGAATACATGTCGCTATATTATATAATTAAACGTTTATGATGTGCAATTAAAATAAATAAAGGCGTATAGACTAAGTTTTTACTCGCTGAGTTGCGTTAAAAGCGCTACACCTCTTTTAATCCAGTGCTCAGCGGGTTCTTTCGTGGGTATCTTAACGTGCATAATAAAGTTTGTCGAGTGTCCAGTCGTGGCAAGCGTACCTCTTCTTTCCGCCGTTCGATAGCAAGGGCAATTATACCTCGCATTTTGCTCGATCTCGTCCGCTTTTCTCGGCTTGAACCAAAACGTTGGCGCTTTTGAGTGCAAGACGTTTTTCTCCGATTCCACGAGTTGCATTTTCTCTTTGTCCCATCCGCACCCTTCTAAGAAGAGACCGGAGACGTACACTCCATCTTCGGGAGGTTCGGTAATGTCACTGGCATCGCCTTCGATTGGCTCAAAATCGAACGCTATTTCGTCCACCGGGAGTTTGTGTTTGCGGCTGTAGTTCTGTAACGCAGCGGTTAAGAACGACTGCGTGAAGAAGAAACCAGATATCAAAAACACAGCGGGTGGTTTTCCATTTCTATCCCAAGTGTCGAGCATGTTACATCGCTCCAGCAGGTCGTCAAAGTACGAGGAGAAAGGCTTGAGGGACGGATAACTCACTTTTCTCCAGGCTTCCGGGACGGCATTGCGCTCGATTGCTTTCTTCGACGCTTCGGACTCGGCCGAGAAAGCAGCGCGGCCAGCAAGTGCAGCTTCAATTTCGTGCAAGGACCTTCGGATGTTGAGCAAAAGTTTGTTATATCGCGACATTTCTTGACACAAAGTTGTACCGAGAGAGTCGGCATAGGCGTCCGGGAGCTTTTCTCGTGTCTTTTCCACGTTGAAATTAGACGGAAGACGAGCCATTGCGTCGTTGATGATCTGTTTAATCGCAGTGTTTTTATCTGACTCATTTGTGGTATTTGAGGAATCTTCCTCGCTAACTTCTCCTTCTGTTGAACTTTCACCACTTTCAGTCTGGAGATTCACATTCGTTTCCTCGCTAGCACCATCGGCAGACATTTTGAGTAAATCTCGACACATCGCCTCTGCGTCTGCACGATCTTTAGAGACGTCGGCGTTCGCGTGTAAGCAAAAGACTTCCGGATCTGGTAAAGCAGGTAATGCGTCTACATGTTCCAGAAGCTGCGCTCGGCTTGGATTTGTGATGGATGGAGTTGCATATTTTCCCGAGGCAGATAATGCAAAGTTGTTTGACAACGCGACTTCTTCGGAATAGCACTTTTCGAGAATAGTTGCAAGCAGAACGCGGTCGTTAGCATCTGTTACTTTGCCCCCATAGTTACATTCACCGGCTAAATAACGTAAAGCTTCGAGAGGTAACTTGGAGACCACTTTCGAAACGAGTGTTTTTTCGTTGTCGCCCGTGGTGCTATTAGTAAGTTCGCCTTCGATACTATCATTAACGTCATCATCATCGTCTTTCTCATCGAGGAACATTTTAAGTTGTCGTGCAGATATTGATAAATCGCCATCGTCGAACCCGTACGGAACATTCCATCCGATGGGCCCAAATGCGCGTCGTTCTTGAACGTTGGCGTGAAAAAAACATAACGAAAAAAGCAATCGCTTGAACTCGTTGGGCTTTGCGCATTTATCGAAGAAGTCGTCATCACAAAGCGGCTGAACACTTAACGCGCGTTTTATGTTCGCTTGGATCCCTCTCGGCGGCTCGTTCGTCATTTTCACCGCATTCTGTAAAATAGTCATCGGAAAGTCTTTCGACGGGTAAGACGTCATCCATAATCTGAACCTATTATGCGCTTCGCCTTCACCAGCGACTAAATCTTCGCATATCTTCTCCAGAGATTTCATCCATGAAGGGGCGAGATGACAATTCTGCAATACAACCCAACCACCTTTTACGCGAGCTTCGTCGATGAGCTTTTTCGCTTTAGGCCCTTGGCCTTGACCAAGCGATATCGATTTCACCTCATCGGCCTCGCCTTTCGATGCTGCAAATTGTAAAAGTTTTGCCATTGGATCTGAACCAGCGGATAAGACAAAGACTAGCGGTGCCCGTGGTCCTGCATCTGCGTAACATTTCTCCAAATCGAAAGGTGGAGGCGTTATGAACTGTTCGCCAAGTGTCACACCGACGTATTTACGAGCAGCCGGGATAAGCTTGTCTGGACGCAAACACCGAATAACACACAAACGACTGAATTCAGAAAGCGTGTCATATGGTTTCGGGAATGCAGCCGTCTGCGGCGTTGGGCTATCGTACGCAGCTCTCCAAAGCTCTTGTGATTCGACGTTGCTTGTATCCAAAAGACTGTCACAAATATCAGAAAATCTTGGAAGAAAGGATAAATTAGTAAAATCATTTGTGCGCTTTTCATCGATCCAGTCCACAGTTTGTACGAGTTTTTCTACGAGATTCTTATCAACTTTTACTCCCATACGAACACCTGTGAGTAAAAAGTTCCACTCTTGTCCGTCAAGCATCCCACTGTCTCGAGAAATGCGCGAGCACAACAAGAATGAGAACAAAAGTTTGTCGCATTCAAACAGCGAACGGCAGACGTTGACAGAGACTTTTCGTGAAGTGCGTTTGAATATCTTGTAATCGAGTTTCGACCGATTCTTCAGCACAGTTCTCATCAACCACTATTGATTTAGCTTTTTCAAATTTGGAGTTTACGACAGAGGCGATGAATAATCGCGAGAACCATTGCAACGAGTACTGATACATGGATTCAATTGACGCCAAATCTGATATGCAGAAAAAGAGTAAAGCTGCGTAAGACCCAGAACTTGAATACGCAGATCTTGCAGCGTTTATGTCTTTCTCAGTCTCTTCTGCCTCAGCCTGTGTCTGCGTGACGGATTCCGAGACGGACTTGGAGTCTGTAATAATCTTAATCGCGCGTTCGTCATCGAGGATGTTACCGTCGGAGTTTGATAAAACCTCGAGAATTTGATCCTCCAGTTGTTTCAACTCTCGCGCATTCTTCGCAGATTGCGTGACAAGTTCATCTTTCTGCTTTTCCAAATCTGGTCGTTCTTTTGCAACAACCAATGCGAGAAGCTGGTCGCTCAAACCTTCTCGTGTGATTGCGAAATCGAGCAGCGTCACTTTCACCGCCGTCTCTGGTAAATAATGCGGGTTTCGAAGTTTCGTCGTGATGTAAAGTCTAAAGTCTTCCGAATACTCAACTGTTGCGTCTCCCAATCGCATACAAGTGACACCACCGCTTTTAAATGTTTGCTTTAAAAGTAGAGGCTCTAAGCTTGGATCGAGTTCTTCTCCGACGTTTTCTAACAGTACCGGCGTACCAAACTGAATGGCATTCTCGAGTTCCCGCATATGCGATCCATCTTCGGACAGTTTCACGACTCTGAGATTATTTTGTTTCTCCATATTTTTAATCCACGCGTTAGCTTGCCCCTGTGGATCAATCATAAGAGGCCATCGTCGTGCATTCTCGATTATGATTGCGTTTTCAATCGAAAACTGATCGTTCGGTAACGCCGCAACTTGCCATTCCCTAATTCTGACAGCGTCGCCGAGAATGTCAGTCAACTCACACTTAGTTGAACATATTATGTTTGCTTTTCTGAGCTCGTTCATCCACATATTGTGCATTTCTTGTCTACAAGACATTGGAAATGCACCCAAGTATGCGATAGTACCGGCAGAGAGGATCGCGTCGCCAACGATATTTTCGTACTGTTGACCGAGATCTTCGGCTTTTTTCTTCCAACGAGCGCGCTCGCCGCCTAAACCAGAAATTAAATTTTCTGCGCGTTGTAACTTTACAGCACATAAATTCGCTTCTGCTTCGAGGTTAGCTTTTTTATCGTTCTGCTTCTTTAATTCTGTCTCGATGGCTTCGAGTTTATCTAAAATCGTCTTCAAATCCGCTCTGGTTGCATTTAATCCCACCATAACTTCATCATATGCGGCTTCAGCTTCTTTCAACGCTTCTTGATTCGGGGCGACGATTTTCGCAACTTTATCATACTTATCCATTGCACAAACCCATTTGCACAAGCCTTCAGCAGCACTTGACGCATTCGCGGCTTTTTCCGGTGTAAATAAGGGGTTAGAAATGTATACCGAACGAATTTTCTGAATGACTTTTAACGGTATGTTATCTTTATCGTACGATTTCAATGTTTCCAGGAACTCTTTGTCGTTTAGTAATCCGCATGATGGTTTCCAGTAATCATCAATCGTGCGACCCGTGTCCGGATCTTTTGCGCGAGCTGGTTTGACTTCCAAAATGACGCAGACGGCTTCGAGGACGAGTTTAATAATTGCTGGTGGATTTTTTAATTGTTTCACATAATTAATATCCGCTGGTTTCAACGTATCCAAAGCAGCAATGGCATCATTGAGAATAGGCATGGTTTTGCTAATATGTTCTCGCATTCTTCTTTCACTCCGTTTGCTTCTCTGGCTTTTTCTGCGGCGACGGCTTCATCAGCTTCAACAATTTTACGTTTTGGCTCGACTACTGTTTCTTTCTCGTTTTGAATTTCTTTCATCATTTCGGCGACTTCAATTGCAGACTCTTTCAGCTTCGGTTGCAGAGCTTCGAGCTCACTTTGCATACCGGCAACTTGCACGGCCGAAGATGCAAGCTTTTCTAGACCAACTTCATATCGTCTCTTCAATCGCATAGTTTCCTCTCTTCGCTTATCTACTAAACTTGCAAAAGTGCTCAAAAGCTCGAGGTAACTCGTTGGTGTAACATAATTCTTCCGCCCAGTTCTCGCGTAGTACCGTTCAGATAATTCTGCCACGGAGGAGTGCATGATACCACATATGCTCGTGAGTGCACTCGCGACTTCAGGAGAAATATCATCCACGGATTCCAAAAGAATTTTACCCGCGACCGCTTGTAAGGCATCTTCTGGCCACGCTTTGAACCAATCAATGGTACAGCAGTTGACTAAGGAGGGAAATTGACGTAAACGTTCTCGGAAGGCTTCACCGGCCGGAGATAGGCACAACACGACGTGAAGCTTACGGCGACACCTGGATACAAAGTATGACCATAGCTCCGATTGTGTAGCATCCTCTCCAATTTCTTTCGCAGCATCTTTCCGTACCATTTCTAAAACTTGGGCCTTCTCATCCATTGGGAACGCGTTGGGAATTTCACCAGCGTTGAGTAAGTTGTTGATATCTTCGATGAACGCCTCGTCTTTAATTTGCGCATCACTGAACAAGAAGACGACATCTCTATTTTCGCCGCCAGACAATCGCAACATATTCTTCAAATCTTCCCTCCATTCGAGCATACCATACGTCTTTGTCATTTCAATTTCTTTCACAAGCATTTCTCCACTCGCGTGCGCAGCGAGTCTTGCGAGCGATTTACGTCCCGAACCACCGACACCGACAAGGAGAGCATGTCCACCAGGTTGGGCTAAAATGCGGCAAATTCGTGAAATATGCTCCGCGGCATAAACAAACATTGTAATATTCATTGGTTGTTTGGAATAGTGATTGTAATAGTTCAAATGTTCGTCCATGATCGAAACCCATTTATGAGCATCACCACAAAGCTCTTCGTAGCTTGGGGGTAATTGTACATCGAGCTCGTTCGAATCGTCGTCTTCATCGTCGAATTCATCGCGTATTTTCGGCGGTTTCGCATATTTACCGAACGCCAAAAGCTTCGTATCGTTCATATTCAGGTGCGAAAACAAGGCATCGAAGTTTTCTTGGAAATGTGCTGATACAGCAACTCGCATGGACTCGAACAGTATTTTTTCATCCGCTACGTCAACTAAACGATCTCCAAAGACCCTTAATATTTCATGTGTCCACAATCTTGTGATTCGAAGACGGCCAAAATCGCTCTCATTCTCCACTTGTGAGAGCGGTAGCATGGTCAACCCTTGCGCGACTCGTGAAACATCTCGCAAGTTGAACGAATAGTGCGATTTCTCCGGTGTAGGAAGTAACTTTTCAAGGCATGTTTGGTATACGACCACCGTAGCACAGACGGCGTCTGGAGCCATGTTGACGATAGAATTATCAAACCCAGAGTTCTGAAAGTGTTGCGACAAAATCGCATTGTAAATTCCTTTCAAAGCCGAATCGTCGACTTCCGGAACGGAAACGAGCGAAAAGTGGCGTAAGTATCGCTCCGTCACTGGATTTCTACCGCCACCGGTTGGACCCATCGCTGTGACGAACTGAATGTCTTGAAGAGTTCTAAACGCGTTGTCTCTACCGTACCACCCTCCATAATCGTGAAATTGTCGAAGGATTTCAATGGGAGGTTGCGCACCGTACGATTCGCGTTGTGGCATGTTAACGTCATCGATAAAGAATACGCCCTTCGCACCTGGAATTGGTCCATATACACCTTTTCGCCTTTTATCGAGACGTCCGTCTACCTGCGCTTGCGTAGCGTTCGCAGATGTTCTCGCAGAGAATCCTATTGTTGTCGGTTGCCAAGTGCTCTTATCTAAGGAGCGCAATCTGCGCTGTACAATCGTTGATTTACCAGTACCAGTGGGTCCACAGAAGAGTATCGGATACCCGTGGCGCAAAGCGCAATCGAGCAAATGATCGCACGTGGCAGTTTCTTTCGTTGGGACAATAGTTGCATCGAACGAAAGGTCTTTTGGAATAATTCGAGCTTGTGCAGGAATGGAATCGATCCATTTTTGCCACGCGATTCCGTGCAAACGATCAACCCCTGCTCCTTCTGGAGCGCATATCTTGAAATCGTAGACTGTGGCACTTTCGTCACACCAAAGTGTTTCCGGACATGACAGAGAGCTATTTTTGGATGCTATCATAGATTTTAAGAACGTATCAAATGCGGCTCTGCTCTTCGTATCAACGCACCCGCCAACAGACCACACTAAGGCGAATAAGAATGAGGCATCAATCGCAATAATTGGAGGGTTGAGAAATCGAGATGTGATGCCAAACTCAGTTCCGTCATCCGATATTTCGGTCGCATGCCCATCATATTTATTCTTCTCAGAACTATTGACATATCCTGTTATCAAATCTTTCAGCGTCGCGTCAAATATGCGCGTAAGCGATGCCGTGAGGTTTCCTTCACCCGCCGGGGAGATCTTCTTCAACTCGCTGACTTTCTCCACCGACGCTGGAAGATACGTTTCAAATAACATCGATAAGCGAGCGTGCGCTTCGTCTCCGTACATTTTACGTGCTTCAGATACCCAAGATTTGAATTGTGGCTTCCATCCGACTTCAGCGGGTTCCATATAGACCATACCGCATCGAGATACTGTCGCTGGACTCGCCACGGCCAAATCAGCAACCTCAAAAATTAGGTTCATTAACCCCGTCATTGCAATAATCTCAGAGTTTGGCAAACATAATTTTTTGTTATCATCTAAAACTGTATTCATGTTCTCGATCCAAATCGCATCGACGGGACCATCCATAACGAGCCATTTTCTGATGTGTGTTTCACGCATATTCGCTAGTTTACGGAAGTGTAAACCCAACACCCCTTCTCTCCACTCTTGTGTAACGCTATCTGTTTCGCCGTAAAGCTGTCCCATCGTAACTGCTTTGGGGTTCAAATAGGTCGCAATAACCTCTTTCTCATCGTTCAGTCCTTTTTCGTGTAAATCTGTGAGGGCACCAGCTAATACAGCCAAAGCGGATGATTTACCACTCATCGTTTCGCCGACTAACATCAAACCGTGTCGAACTACTATCATCTCGTATAATTGGGTAATCTTCGTCAAAAAGTACTCCGTAGGCTGTAAGTTTCTCGCCGTGCACTGATCAATCACAGCCGCATGCAAATTTTCGTAATCCGTTTTCGGTAGAACGACCCCGGGGAATAAATCGCCAACGATGCCGTAAAACAAGGGAACATCATGTGCAAGAAATTTACATAAGTTCACATCGATGATGGCACGCAAGGTCAACACAAATTCACACTCGTTCGGATGCTTTCGTTTCAAATTACCAGCGGCCCTGAGCACGGCAATAACCGCCCGCATGCCATAATCGTAATGATCCTGAGAAGAAAGCTGTTCAGAACATAAACGATATGTCGCTACAATCTTTCGTGCGCACCCTCGTGCGTTAAGATACCCATCAGAGTATAGTAAAATCTCCGAAATTAAGGCGTAATCAGGAACCATCATCGCTACTGTTCGGAAGAGCGCTTTCAAGTTATCTGGAAGTTCGGATCTACCCGCATAACCAGGGTTCATTGTGATAAACACGTTACACGTCGGACGCAATGTGAGTTCTGAACCTTCAAAGAAGAACTTCTTTACATTATTCTTCACGGCGATTTGAATTTCAAGAACTTGCTGCGCAATAACAGATAAAACTTCTAAATCGATGCGATTGAATTCATCGAAGCACGCCCACGCGCCGGAAGAAGCTAAGCCTTTGAAGAATCGTGCCATGGTTAAATAGTCCAAAGAATCGGAACATTTGAAAACCACGCACTGTCTCGCTAGCGCTTTGGCGAGATCTTTCGTCGTTTCTGTCTTACCGGTACCAGCTGGACCTTCCGGTGCACCTTCCAAGTTCAGATGAATCGCCCCCATAAGCGTGCGATAGCACCGATCGGTTAACGGCGTAATTACCAGACGTGAAGAGTTCCCTAGGTATTCGTATCCATATTCCACGGAAGCATTCATCATGCGCAACATTACGGTTTCTTTGTTATCGTATGAACCGTCGTCTTTCTGCACTTTCTTTAACTCATACATTGCTCGTAATTGCGATAACCATGCAAAATCGCGTTCGGAGGATACGCCTTCTTCGGCTAGCTTCCGGGCAACGTCTCGATTGTGCACGTCCATGACAACCAAAGCAGAGAGCGTTTTACGCTGCAAAGGCGTCAGATCACCTCGAACCAACTCGATAATCTCTTTTAATTGTCGATCACACTTCTCTGCGACTTTCTTTACGCTCCCTGGATTAGATTTCTCGTTTCGCAAAGCTTCGGCGACGTCGCGAGTCCAATAAATCTGTGATCCGAGCAACACCACTTGACCTGGCCACTCTAAAACCCATTTTTTTCGCTCCGTGGTCGCGTATGCGCGAACTCCAGCAGCACATTGCTTTTCAACGGCTTCTATCATTGACGATTCGACTTCGCACAACCATTTTTCAACGGCACCGTTAGCCTTTGCCGGTTCTATAAACGTGTTGAATGGTACTTCTTCGCCTTCAATGGAATTCATTGCGACAATATATTCTCGATCGTCTTCTTCATTTTTTTCAAATGTCACGGAATCTATACCTTCGAAGCACTTTCTTAGGTGCGGTTGTACTCTGCGCGGATCTTTTGTTTCGCTCAATATCTCGAGCATCTCGTCGTTCGAGAGAAAGAAGAAGCGCGGGAACGCGATGCGCTTCAACTCCAGATATGATTGTAAACCTCGCTGAATCTCATCGAGTAACGTGTTTGCAGCTTCTAAACTTTGTAATCGAGTTTCATCTCTACCACATTGTATCGCCGAAGGATTCTTTGCGGTTGCATCAACAACACTGCGGTACATCTGATCCACAGACTTGAACTTTTCCCCTTCTACCGGCACAAACCACTGTGCGGTCGCCAAACGGCTGCGAAAACGGAGACGCCCGAATGGATTGCGTTTTGACGAGTTGATCGTCAAGAAGTGCCTGAGCATCTTCTGTTCCGCCAAGGACGCACGTGCATGTATCCTTGTACGGTGTACACACGAAATCGATACCTTCCCAGTCCTTTTCCATTTTAATTAAAACAGACTCTAGCGCATTTTCTTTCGAAGCGCGGGCGACGATATCGCGGATAACATCGAGTTTTGATTGTAAACCAGCTTCCAGAGCTTTCTCCAAGGTGAGGATGGAAGAAGTTCTTGTCTCGGGCGATGGCGATGGCGTTGGTGATGGCGACTCTGACGAGAACTTCGGTGATACGAACTCACCTTCCGGGGTGTCATCCGGCATTGATTCAGACAAAACGTCGTCGACTACGTTGAGAATCTTTCGGATATCTTTCCAGTGCCGTTCTTTCAGTGCATCACTCGATAATGTTTCCAATGCCGGTAATGTCGCCTCGAAGTTCTCAACGCACTTATCCAAACGCAAAACTACTTCATCACGTTGTTCTTTTCGCATGCGTTTCAACTTTACCAATCGTGCCTTTGTCTTTTCTATCTTTTCGAGAACGGAATCTACGTCGACGTCTACGATAGCAGAATGCATCCATTCCGTGGAAATGGATTGGAAAGTATCCAACTGTTCCCACGCGTTTTCTCTTATTGTCAACTCACGATTCGCATCGTCGAGCGCCCGGAAAGTAAAAGAAGTCGATATATCCAATGAACTATTCTGCTTCTCTTCACCCTCTCTTGTATCCACGTCAATGGAAGATAATGAGTACGTTTCGGCATACGACTTTAGTGCAGCGGCGCGGTCTCGCATAGCGTCTAGTCGCATTCTCGTTTCTTTCAACGATTCGATAACCTCAGAGGGAAGAACGCTCTCATCCATAATTTCTTTACAGGTGGGTCCTCCTGGTAGTTGTTCAAACATTTCCTCGCTGCGTTTCTCTAAACTTTCGGATTCTGACTTTAAAATCGCGATGCTTGCTTCGTCATGTATATCCAAGTAAGTTTTCGCGTCTTCCAACGCCTTGCCGTGTTGCTCTATGGCGACGCGCAAATCGTCAAGTTTAACCTGGTCGTGCGCTGGAATCTTCACCAAGTGCGTCATTGCTAGCGAGTACATCGTTTCAATAGACGTAGACTCCATTTCGAACGAAGGGAACGTTTCTACTGCTTTCATCACAGTTCGTTTATAGCGAACACTCTCATCGAGCTCCTCTGACGCCACTTTTGCTTCTTCGTCATTGCTAGTGTCCATTATGACATCTTCCATGTCCATACCAACCTGATCACTTCCACCCCCATAATTTACGTCGTCTCTGTTCACTTTTTCGCCGTCAATTTCTTCTCGTCTCGTCTTGGGATAGTTGCGCAACACCTCCGTGGATGCTTCCAATGTGCCAAGTAAGGCTACGGTTTTTGCTTTTGCTGTCGTAATTAATCTCTCTTTCACTTTAACCGCGGCTTCGGTACAGATTGGCGTTACAATCTTCTTAATCCTAGAAGTGTCGACGCGTAGTGCTCCTATTTGATGTGATTTCTCGATAGAAGCGATATCAGTAGTCCATCCAGTGACAATCGAAAGCGCCGAAGTAAAGTCCTCCGTCGACGGTTGCTTATTCTTGCCTTCTACTTTCACGAGTTCTCGCGTCGGATTCGTTTCGCCAAAATCGTATATTGCGCGAGCATTTACGAATTCTGTCCTTTTGCAGTACTCCACGGCTTTATAGAAATCTTCGTGAAGTTTAGATCGCGTCTTTTCCAACGCTTCCAACGCTCGTTCGCTCTCTTTAGCTATCTTCGACGCCGAAAACGTTTGTGCGAGAAATGGCACGTCTGCATCCGCTGGAAGCGAAGTTGCGGCAGCGCTCAAAATTCTAGGCATAGCGTTCACAACCTGCAACGAATGCGAGCGTGAAGACGTCTCAATATTCTCCAGCAATACATCAAGCTCTGGTGTCAAAGTGGTGGTGACGCCAGCAGTTGCTGGAAACAAAGCTTCTACAACAAACACTCCGTCATTGTTATCTTCTTGCGATTGTACTGCATTTATTTCATTGAACACCGTTTCCGATACTTTAATGACGTTCTCCGCGAGTTGAGACGTTACGACTAAATCGCAAAATCTTGTAAAATGACCCAATCGATTCTTCTCCCTTTCGAGTATTTTTCGCGTTTTCTCGCGCATTCTCATTTTCGAAGCTTCCTTGGCGAGCGAAATGGAGGAAGACATTGACGGCGCTGGCACCATTAGTGATGCTGATATATAATCTTCTTGATTATCATTATCATTACCATTCTCCGCTTCCATCCTATTCGGTTTCTCTCCATCTTC
>MDTG01216072.1_pt1 | contig 12994 bp, 11 predicted proteins | sample 811421 | NCBI WGS metagenome assembly MDTG01 (sample SAMN05326645, study PRJNA326480) | marine metagenome | isolation source: seawater | place: Pacific Ocean: South East | collected 2011
ACTACGTTGATAGGCTGGATGTGTAAGCGCGGTAACGCGTGTAGCTGACCAGTACTAATAGCTCAATTGGCTTGATTTATGCACTGAAAAAAATTTTTACTATAATTTCAAAATTGTTTTGATATCAGAAATTGAAACCTCCACAGGATTATTGGACAACCTTCTCGGATTTACTCCTTTTAATATTTTTTGGAAAGAAGATTTTAAATTTATTCCAAGTTTATTAAAGTTATTTTCTAGACCCGCATCATTTTTAATTTTTTTAATAAATGCGTCCAGCTCATTAATGTTTTTCGTTTTAGTTAATCTAAATAATAATTTGTATCTTTGCAATAAATCGAAATTACAACTTGAGTAAGTTATATTTTCAAGATTAAACTTTAAAAATTCATTTAATGTTAAAGATACTGCGTGCCCATGTTTTATTCCAAAATGTGCAGTAAAAGGGTAAGATAATGCATGGGGAGCCGTAGTTTTTGATATAGATATAGCTTTTCCAGAAAGGTTTGCAGCTAAACACATCTTTTCAGTATTATGTGAATTAGGTTTTTTTATATGACTAATAAAATTTGGAATAGATAATTTTAAAGATTTCTCAGCAAAATAAACACTTTTTTTATTAGATCTTTTAGATAATAACGACTCAATACTTTGAGATATAGCATCAAAACCAGCAGCAGATTTAATATCTTTTTTTAACCCTATAACTAGTTCGGGAATCAAAATATAATAATCTGGAAGCAAACTACTACCCTCAACTGAGTATTTGATATTCTTTATATAAATTACAGCATTCGATGTTACCTCTGCCCCAGAGCCAGCAGTAGTTGGTATTGCTAACAAAGGTCTGAATTTTTTATCAATTTTTTTTCCAGTTATTATAATTTTTTCAATATTACTTACTTTAGACAAATTATTTGCTATTTTTCCATAATCTAATACTGCACCACCACCTATAGCTATTATTAAATCAGGATTATAATTATTTATACTTAAAATTATTTTTTTTAATTCATTGATTTCAGGTACTTTAGACTTCTTAAAAAAAAGAAAATATTTTTTATCTCCTATTACTTTGATAAGTAACTCTTTCGCCCCAGAGGAATAAAAAGAATTTGTACCAGAAAGAATAAATATTTTTTTAAATTTCTGTTTATTAATTACCTTTTTTAATTCTTGTACTTTTTTATTACTAAAATTTTTCATTATTTAATGTGTCTCATAAATTTTTTTTTAATCATTATTAAATCTTTTGGCCTCATTAAATTTTTAAGGGAACCTTGATTAATTAATATCTCTAAGAAAACTGGACCTCTGGCAGATAAGAAATTTTTTAAAACTTTAGTAAGCTCACTTTTATTTTTAATTAAAAAATACTTTTTATAACCAAAGCCTTTCGAAAGTTCTTTAAAATTAAGTTTTATTGCATTTGTCGGTTGTCCACCAACAGATTCATGTGAGTTATTATTGAATAATATATGTTTAAAATTTTTTTTAGCAAAAAAACCTATAGACGCCATCGACCCCATATGCATTAACAGTGATCCATCTCCATCTAAACAACAAACATTTTTGCTACTATTCAGAGACACACCAAGTGAAAGTAATGACGCATGTCCCATCCCACCAACCATATAAAAACTGTTAATTTTATTATTATGATTTTTTTTTTCAATTTCCATTAATTCTCGAGAAGTAAAACCGGTAGTCGCAATAATATTTGTCTTAGTTTTTATGCTTGATAGAATTTTTTGAATTACGTACGCTCTTCTTAAATTCAAATTTAAATTATTAATCTTTAAATGCTGTGTATCATTCAAAAGAGATCTATTTTCGATTAAACATGCTACAGTTTTATTATTTTTTTTTGAATAATTTATTAGGGTAGACAATTTGTTAAGATCTTTATCTTTGCTAATGCTACAACATTTAATATTTAACAACTCTAATAATTTTTTTGTTATTTTTCCTTTTACCTTATGCTGTGGTTCATCCTTTTGATTTGGAGATCCTCGCCAACCAATTAGTAAAAGCATTGGTATTGCATACACATCTTCATGAGTTATCGAAGTCAATGGGTTAATTGAATTTCCTAGACCTGAATTTTGAAGATACACACAAGGTATTTTTTTAGTAGCCAAGTAATAACCAGCAGCTAGAGCAATTGCACTACCTTCATTAGGAGTAACATAGTGTTTGTTTTTTTGTTTTCCAAAATATGGAGTAAGATACTTTAAAACACTATCAGGAACACCAGAAAAAAATTCAATTTTATTTTTATCTAAAATTTTTACTAATTTTTTTGGGTGTATCATTATTTTATTAAATTGATAATTTCTTTAATTGAACTAATTTTATCTTCTAGTTCGTAAGATCTTTTTTTCATCAAAATTGTTTTTGCAGCATGAACCATTGCTGGATAAGAAGCCCTCATTAAATGATTGGCATATATAACAACTTTAAAGCCGTTTCTTACTAAATCTTTTTCGTAAGTTTTTGAATAAGAGGATGGCACTGCTACTAAAGGTTTAAAATATCTACTTTTTTTAAATCTTTTTGCAAAATTAAAAATTTCTTTAGGATACTTTTCTTTACTATGAATTAAGATTGCATCTGCTCCGGCCTTACTGTAGGCCTCGGCACGCTTTAATGCATCCGAATTACTTTTGCCCAATATTAGACTTTCAATTCTAGCAATTATCAAGAAATCGTTAGATATCTTTGTTTCTTTTGCTTTTTTAATTTTTTTGCAAAAATTTTTAATACTATCTTGTTTTGCATCTTTCTGATTTTTAAATAAAGAATTTTTTTTTAAACCAACTTTATCTTCAATAATTACAGCAGAAACTCCAACACGTTCCAAAGACTTTATCATAAACGGAAGGTGTTCTAATCTTCCCCCATTATCTGCATCAAATATTAAAGGTTTAGTTGTAACTTCAAAAATTTCATTTAAACCTGATATTCTTGTAGAATAATCTACCGACTGATTATCTGGTTTTCCTCTCAGCGCTGAGTCTGTTAGACTAGATGACCACATCCCATCAAATTCATTATATTCTTGATTCTTAATAGTTTTTAAATTTTCTATTATTAAACCAGTTAAAGCACTATGGGATTCCAATATTCTTACAATATCTTTAGCTTCCATCACTCTTTTAAGTTTTAATTTTCTAGTGTCAGGTGATGTTCCAACTTTTAGTATATTTTCCTTAATTGAAGAGGACGATATATCTTTTGTATATTTAGGTTCAATTAGTTTTCCACCCCATTTCTTCAAGGTATTGACAACATCTTGTCTTGTTTTTTTTTGAATCCCAGTTTTCCAGTCATCCCCGTGAACAACAAACTTAGGCTTAATTAATTTTAAATTAGGTCTGTAGTCCAAAGTTTTTTGGGGAATCACTCTTTTGACAAACTTTATATTTTTTAAAACTATTTCACGTTGTTTGTAGGATAAGTGGGGAATTTTTTTGTAGCTAGCTATCGCTTGATCTGTGAGCAGTCCAACAGTAACTTCACCAAATTTATTTGCGATCTTTAAAATATTTATGTGACCTTCGTGCAGTATATCTGCTGAAAGCCCAACGTATACCAAGTTTTTTTTTTTCATTTATAATTTATAATATTATGATATATACAAAAAATACTTATAATTAAACTAATTATGAAATTTATCACTTTTTCTCTTGTTATCGTTTTGGTTTTTTATAACAGCGCTCAAGCTTATATAGACCCTGGAATCGGATCAATGCTAATACAAGGTCTTATTGCTGTTATAGCTGCAGGAGTAGCCTACACAACTTTATATTGGAGAAAATTCAAAGATTTTTTAAAAAGGTTTAGTAATTCTTCGAAAGACAAGTATAGCGATACATCAAAAGATAAGGATAAAAAAGATTGAGTTTTTTTAAATCTTTAAATGGATTTAACAAGTATCTAAAATTAAAGCACAGTGATAAAAATAAGAAAATTATTTATTTTTACTCTGAGTCTAAAAATTACAGAAATCACTTTGAAGACATTATATCAATTTTATCTAGAAAAAATAAATATCATTTAATTTATTTAACTTCTGATATTGGTGACACGGAATATTTCAATTCAGAAATAAAACCAATTTTTATTGGAGATGGTATTATAAGAATTTTGTTATTTACAATTTTATCAGGAGACATGATTATTATGACGCTTTCAGATTTAGGCAATCATGAGTTGAAAAAATCGAAGAATTGTAAATATTACACTTATTTATTTCACTCCTTGTGCAGCACATTTAAATCTTACAACAAGAAAGCTTTCAATAATTACGATATTATCTTTGCTAACGGCAGTCATCAAATTAACGAAATCAAGGAAAGTGAAAAAATATATAATCTTACCGAAAAAAAAGTATTCAATATCGGCTATCCTTATCTTGAAAATTTAAAAAGAAAAATTAATCTTAACGTTAAAAAAGATTTAATCTTATTTGCACCTTCTTGGCTTAATAACAAAGAGGACCTACTTGAAAAAAAAGGCTTTATGATAATTAACGAGCTCTTAAAGCAGAATAATAAAGTATGTTTAAGACCACATCCACAGAGCCTAACCAAATCAAAAAAAACAATAAAAAATATAACTAAACAATTTCGTCAAAACGTAAACTTTACTATTAATACAGATATCACAAGTCTAAACGCCTTTGATAGAAGTAAAGTACTGCTTACAGATAATGGTGGTGTGTGTATGGAATATTATACTTTATACAAACGCCCTTTTGTTTGTATAAATCATACAGAAAAAGTTCATAATCCTGACTATAAAGAAATAGGCGAACAAAGCATAGAAGAAAAATTTAAAAATAATTTTGGAAAAAATATTAATATCTCGACAATTTCTAATCTAAACAATGAAATTAATGAATATATAAATGAATTTTCTTTTGAAAGAGAAAAACTTGATAAATTTTTTAATTCATATTCAATCGCTTTTAAAAATAGTTCAGTAATGGCATGTGATAAAATTGAAAAAATACTTTCATAATATGACCTTTAATAAAATCGTAAAATCTTTATTTTTAATATTAATGGCAGCTTATTGTTTAGAAATATTTATTGTTTTGTTAGACATTTATAATGAAAAAAAAAGAAAAAACTATAATATTGAATATCTTTCAAGATATAATATTCAATTTGAAAAAAGAGATAAGTTTGAGGTTTATTTAGATTTAAGAAAAGAAAAAAAAAACGTAGCTTTAGCTGTCGACCCGTATCATTTTCTTGATGATAATATTAAATTAATGCCATTAAGTTCATTTTCAAATACTACAACGATTCTGTGTAATGAGTACGGTTTATTATCAAAATATAAAAGCGATAGATATGGTTTCTCAAATCCAGATTTTGAATGGGATAATGAAATCGAATTTTTAATTTTAGGGGATGCCTTTGTTCACGGAAACTGTGTAAATAACGATCAAACGATTGCTAGTAATTTGAGAAATCTTAATGGCGGAAGGGGAGTATTAAATTTTGGTTTTGGAGGTAATGGGCCGTTAATTGAATATGCACAATTAAGAGAGTATCTGAATCTTATCAAAGTTAAAAATGTAATTTGGTTTTACACTGAGACAGACGATCTAACAGGCCCTGGTTATCGTGATCCTAATAGAAATGAAGGATTAAAAGCAGAACTTGCCAATCCCATACTTAAAAATTATTTGACTGATATGAATTTCACACAGAATTTAGCTAAGAAACAAAAAATAATTGATGAAATGTCTGAGTTAAAAAATCAAGAAATACTTAAAATTATCAATCAAAGTAAAGAATATAAAACAAAAAGTTTAATATTAAATATAATAAAATTTTCAAATATTAAAAATTTTTTTGATATCAAAGATGATGCTGTTCAACTTAAAAAAGATTCAAATCAAAAAATTTCAGATGAATTTAAAAAGATTATTTTGCTTACAAGCAATCTTTTAAAAGATAAAAAAATAAATTTTTATTTTGTTTATATTACCGATATCGACAGATATACAATTAAAGGATTCGATGAAACTAAAAATGATTATAGTAAAGTTAAAGATTTTATAGAAAATAACAAAGAGATAAGATTTATAGATTTACATGAGCTGCTATTTAAAGACAAAAAAGATGTAGCTTTAACTTTATTTGCAAAACAGTTTAAAAATGATTACCAACATTATAGTATATTAGGTAATAAATTAGTCTCTGAAAAAATTTTTGAGATTATACAAAATTTTTGATCAAAATTTTATGAGTGAAGAAAAATTTACCTTAAAGGATATAATATTAGTCAGTTTATGTCTTTTACCACTATGGTTATTTGAATATCAAAATTATTTAAATATAAATTTTTGGTTTATTTTTCTATTATTAACAATAGTAACTTGTTCTTTTCTCTTCTTATTAAATTACAAAAATAAATTTATCACCTTGTACTATTTTATTTACAGTACAATTTTGTTCTACGGAATTGACTCTAAAATAGGTTTTTTTACATTTGTAGATAAGCTGCTGAAAAGTGGTCTTATAAAATATCTTTTACCTACTTTCTTTTTATTCTTTACAGTGTACTTAATTTACCAATTATTAATAAGATCCTCAAAAACCAAAAATATTTTTCTATTTGTTTTAATATCACTTTTCTTAGTTAATTTATTACCGTTAAAACTTTTTACTTATAACAACTATGAAATTGAGAATATCAAAATAGATTATGCAACTAAAGTTTCCGAGAAGAAAAAGTTGATCATTTTACATTTAGATGAAATGGTTGGTTATGATGGAATTGATACAAATATAAGTTATGGGGCAGAGGCCAAAAAAAGCTATTACGACCTTTTTTTTAAGTATCAATTTAATTTATATAGCTCAGCCTACAGCATTTACAACAATACAATAGATTCAATTCCAAATCTTCTTAATTTTGATTTTAATACAAAAATAAATAACAGTAGCAATTATTATGACTGGAATAATTTTGATAAGAAAAGTAAATGGAAGGTTAACGAAAATAAATTTTTTGAAAATAATAAAAACAAAAAAATAATTGCTACTAAAGAGCAGTCAGGCAATTTCTGTAATAAGTGGGTCAAGTCTTGCTTATATTCTAATCCTGAAAATAATTATAAAAAATACATTAAGTCATTTAAATTTAGTGAATTTGATTATTTTGTTAAACAAACGCATAATCAAAGATCGTTACTGTTTCAGTATATCTGGAAATTAGGTTTAGAAAGAAAATTATTTAATGATTATCATTTTTTAACTTTCTATAAGGTAAAATTTGAAAACGATTTAGAAAATTTTTCAAAGCTTATAAATAAAACTGATTTTGATATTTATTTTGCTCATTTTATCTTTCCCCATAGACCTTTTATATTTGACTTAAATGTCGATTTAAAAAAATGCACATTTAATTCAAAATACACTAGCGATAAATATTATAAAAATCGCAAAGATATGTTAACGCAACATTATAAAGAAATAATTTGTACAAATTACTATTTAGATAATTTTTTAAATAGTCTAACCAACAATTTTAATAGCGATAATCTGGAGCTTTTAATTTTAACTGACACAGGAACCAAAACGCCTAATTTTGAAAATAATTCAGAAAATGAAGAATATCAAAAATACTTGAGAGATAATTACTCTGTTTTATTTGCGATTAAACAAAAAAATAGTGTATTTGAAATAAATGAAGAATTTGTTTCTTCACAAGAGCTTTTTTCAAGATTTTTTAATAACGAACATGGTAAAATTGAGTTATCAAAAAATAAAAGAATTCATGACGATGTTACTAATACTTATAAATCCGTATCAAACTTTTTAGCTAACTAGGTGGAAAATAACTTTATTTTATAGATCTAAGTTATAAATTTGATATAAACTCATCTAAATGGATAGTACTTTTCTAGATTTTTATTTAAACGAGCAAGTTCAGATTGGATTAATTCCTTTTGTACAGTCAATAGTGGTAGCATCTTTATTATCATTTGTAGTGCAAATGACTTATTTAAAATTTTCTAATTCATTGTCAAATAAATATGAATTTTCAAAAAATTTCATAATCTTAGGTTTAGCAACCACACTTGTAATAACTATTGTTAAATCATCCCTGGCATTATCGCTTGGTTTAGTCGGGGCTCTTTCAATAGTTAGATTTAGGGCAGCAATAAAAGATCCTGAAGAATTAGTTTACCTGTTTTTAGTCATTGCAACTGGACTGGGTTGTGGCGCGGGCCAAATAAAAATTACATGCATAGGTATTGTGATGGCTTTAGCTTTAATTATAGTATTTAATCTTTATTGGAAAAAAGACAATAAATTAAACAATGAAATAATTAACGCTAGTTTTATTTATGATAAAAGAATTTCTGGAGAAGAAATAAATAATTTAACTTTAAAATTAGAAAAATATTGTAAAAAAATTACTTTTATCTCTCTTTCAACTACAGATGAACAAAGTACTATAAATATGGATCTTGTGCCCAAAGATTTCAAGTCCATATCATCGATTAATGATGAGATAAAAAAATCTGACAAAAGTATCAAGATTATGTTAGCTAGGGATAATCTTTTATCTTTATAAATTGATGATAATAAAAGATTTTAAAAGGACAAAAGATAAAAATATTACAATTTTTTTCAAACTATATTTTTATGTATCTATTTTTATCTTAATAGCTTTTTCATTTATTTTTTTTAATACAGGTGTATGGAAAAATAATAAAAATGATCTTTTAAATAGAATTTATAAAAACGGTATTAATAACTACATATACATTTTAAACATTGGTTATTCTTCAATAAAGTCATTTTTTATAAATCTAGATGATCTTAACTTAAATATTAGTTACGAAAATTATTTAGAAATTGAGAATGATAGACAAAATTTAATTAAAAATTCAACTAAAGATAACAGTATGCGGGATGAGAACCACATATTTAAAGAGGTACCTCTTGAAATGGAATTTGAGGGTGAAAATACTAATGGAGTAATAAGATTGAAAGGAGATAGAATAACTCATTTCGAAAAGGATAAATCCTCATTCAAAATTAAAGTCTCTAATGATGATAAAGTTTTTGGAGTAAAAAAGTTTTCATTAATAAAACCTAGATCAAGAAATTACTTACATGAATGGCTTTATCATGAGTTTGCTGGAGAAGAAAATTTAATTAAACTTAAGTATGAGTTTATAAATCTAAATATTAATGGTAATTCAAATGGTCTTTATGTATTTGAGGAGAACTTTGACAAAGATTTAGTTGAGAGAAACAATAGAAGGAACGGGCCAATTTTTTCTTTAACCGAAGAATATTCAAAAATGGCCTCATTTTCAAAGTTTGAACTATTCAATAAAAATTTTTGGAAAAAACCTGAAAATTTGAGACTTGCAGAGGCTGCTGAAAAAAAATTAAAAGAATTTTATGATGGAAATCTTGATGCAAAAGACGTTTTTGACCTTAAAAAATGGTTTTGGCTATTTGCAGTTGCTGACTTAACTTATACCCACCACGGGCTTAGTCCTGTTAACGTGAAATTTTTTTATAATCCTTTGAGCGGGTTAGTTGAACCAATCCCCTACGATGGACATAGAATTTTGCCAAATTTTCACAAAAACTTAAAAGAATTTAATCATCAGACAACTTTTGAGATATCACAAAAATGTTTGATTAGTGTGTGTACTGACGGAGATGAAATGAGTAAATTTTTAGAGAGGTTTTTTTATGACTCAGAAAAAAAACTTATAAATGAGAATTATAGAATATACAGGACAGCAGTAGCAAAAATTTCATCTTCTAAATTTTTAAATAGTTTTTTTAATAAAGATAGAAAAAAAGAAATTAACAAAATTAACTCAAAAATATACGGAGATTATTTTTTAATTGATAATACTAACTATGCTAAATATGGGCCTGGACTATATTATTTTAAATACGAAGATCTATTTGCACGATCTGAATTTTTAAAAAAAAAAATTAAGATCAATTTAAGCAAAGTAAATATAACAGAGAATGAAAAAAAAATTGTAATTAAAAATAATAATTTTGAAAATAATGTTTCCTTGTCACCTACCTCACTTATTTGCGAGATAACTAAAAAGAATAATACAATAAATTTAAATGTTAATTTAAACCAAAAATATTTTTTTAGTAAAAGTAATTCAATTATATTATATAAAGATAAAATTAATTCTAAAATAGACAAATGTCTTTTTGTTAAGTTCAACGATAAAAATTTAGGAGAGGAAATTCTAAAACCAATTGATTACTTAAGTGAAAAAAAATATAAATTTTCAAAAGATACTAATTTCAAAAAATATTTTAATAAAAAAGATAATGTATTAGTATTAAAACAAGATGAGACTTATCTATACGAAGATTTATATATTCCAAAAAACTTTTTAGTTAGAATAAAACCTGGTCAAAAATTAATTCTACAAAATTCTGCAGTAGTTTTATCTGAGTCACCTTGGATATCAGGTGAGGCTAATAAACCAAAAGTTTTTATTGGGGGCACTAGGAAAAATTTCGGTGGAGGGATAATTATAAAAACTGAGAAAAAACAAGAATCAAAATTTATCAATACTACTATTTCGTTTTTATATGGCCCTAATGATAGATATCTTGATGAAAATGAGAACTTTAAAATTACTTCAGAATACTTGAATAATAATAAATTTTTAAACAAAAGAGTTTCATTACTTTCAGAGGGTAAAATTCGTTTTAGTGATTTTAATTATCTTGGAGCAATTAACTTTTATAATTCATCAGTAGAAATCAAATTTTGTGATTTTAGCTTTATTAATTCTGAAGATGCTTTGAATATTATTTCCTCTAATTTTAAGATTGCTGATACTAAATTTTATGAAAATGCATCGGATGCAATAGATATAGATTTTGGAAAGGGAAAATTAAAAAATATTCACTTGAAAACAATTGGAAATGATGGAATCGATTTTTCAGGTTCAATAGTAGATCTGAACAATATTAATCTTATAGGAATTGGCGATAAATCTATTAGTGTTGGCGAAAACTCTTTAATAAACATAAAAAATGTTAATTCAGAAAAAAGCTTCATAGGTATTGCTGTAAAAGATGGGTCAAAAACTATTGTAAAGAATATTGATTTTAAAAAGGTAAAAATCCCTTTTGCGTCTTACAGAAAAAAAAAATCGTATGATTATGGTAAGCTTATTGTACAAAAACCTTTTAAATTAGAAGATTTTTCAATTAAATATTTAAAAGATAAAAAATCAGAAATAGTTTTAAATAATAAAAAGATGAAAAATTATGACGACGATTATATCAACATTGTATATAAAAAAAAATTAGACTTAATTGATGATAAAAAACTCTAAAGCAGAACTGATAAAAAGGTTTGAAAGAAAATGGTTATTCAATGGTTCAAATATTGAATTAGTAAAGCTGGCAATTATAAGAAGCAAGTTTCTTTTTAATGAGGTATATTCCCCAAGAGCGGTTAATTCTATATATTTTGACGACTGCAAATTTTCCTCAATAATTCAAAATCTTGATGGAGTTAAGAGAAAAGTGAAATATAGAGTAAGATGGTATGGCAAAAGTGATATCATACAAAATCCACAATTAGAGATAAAATCAAAAGATGGCTATATAACTCAAAAAAAAACAATCAATTTAAACTTAGAAAGAGACATAAAGTTTAATTTCGATGGAGTAAATTTGTTAAAAAAGCTAATTTTAAAAAATATAATGTATCAAAAAAACTTAGTGCCGATAGCCTCAACACATTATTTTCGACATTATTACTTATCAGCTAACAAAAAAATACGTGCCACTTTAGATTCAAATTTAAGAAGTTCTCTATTATACGGTTATACAAATTATTATTTTAAAAGATATATAAATAATCAAGTTTTGGAATTTAAGTACGACAATACGTTTGATAATTTTGTGAGAAATAATCTCAAAAATATTACATCAAGAATATCAAAAAATTCTAAATATGTAATTTCAGCAATAGAAAAACCTATCTCTTTTTTAAGTTAAAATGTTTAAATTTTCACACATATTTTATTTACTTATAACAATAATTATATTTAAAAATAATTTGAGTGCTAACAACAAAAATTTTATTAATGATGTAGAAATCTTTAATCAAGATCAAACTATAAACGTTGTTATAGAAATTCCTGCAGGAACAATTGAAAAGTGGGAGATTGGCAAAGATGGGATAAAAATAGAGCATGAAATATCTGAAGGAAAATTAAGAAAAATTGATTATTTACCATATCCTTTTAATTATGGCTTTATTCCACAAACATTATTACCATTGGACAAAAAAGGTGACGGTGATCCTTTAGATGTGATTATAATCGGTCCCTCAATCGAGAGAGGTTCCATTATAAAAGTTAAACCTATAGGTGCAATTTTAGTTTTGGATAACGGTGAGATTGATACAAAAATTATAACTTTAAGTTTAAATAATACAAATTTATCGAAAATGAATACTATAAACGACATTAAAAAAAATTACATTGGATTATTTGATATTATTTTAGTGTGGCTTAAAAATTATAAAGGTGAAGTTGTAGAGATTAAAGGAATGATTAATAAACAAGCATCGTTAGAATACATTCAAAAATATCATTTAGAATTCAAAAACAAAAAATAATTTTTATATTTTCCCTTTCAAAGATTTAAACTTACTTTTACTTCTTTTTTTATCTAAAAAATACTTATAATAATTATTTCCATCTTTTCTCAGGTTATAAGTATAGTAGAGGATACGTCTATCTTTATTAGATTTGTTAATATCAGATCTGTGAGGGCATCTGTTAGAAAATATGCATAAGTCCCCGATATTTAAATTGATATGTTGAAATTTTAATTTAGTTTCAATAGACTTTTTTATGTTAGGTGTTCCGTCATTTTGTGTTTTTTTCAACAATTGTTTAAACGGCAACTTATGCTCTTTACTTAATTGGATTGTTCCA
>MDTG01346812.1_pt1 | contig 12994 bp, 13 predicted proteins | sample 811421 | NCBI WGS metagenome assembly MDTG01 (sample SAMN05326645, study PRJNA326480) | marine metagenome | isolation source: seawater | place: Pacific Ocean: South East | collected 2011
AATGGGAAGCAGCTCATGCTCTTAATTTTAGCCCAGCAAAAAGAATTAAAAATATTATTATACCACAAATATTTCCTATAATTTTACCACCAGCTGCAAATTTAACCGTTGAACTTTTGAAAGCAACAGCACTTGTTGCGCTTGTTACAGTAGTTGATTTAACTTTTGAAGCAAAACAAATTAATTCAATTACATGGCTTTCAGCTCAATGTTTTGGAACTGCTTTATTAATTTATTATATAATGGCCAGACTTGCGCTAGTTCCTTTTTTAAGGTGGCTTGAGGTCTTAGCAGCAAAAAAAGTAGGAAGAGGAAAGGCTTAAAATTATGGAAATGGGTTTTAGATGGGATTTCGCTTATGAAATTTTACCTCAAATGTTATGGGCTACTTTAAATACTATAATAGCAGCAGGAGTGGGTTATGCAATTGCACTTATTGTAGGTCTATTTTTTTTATTAGGTCAAAGAACTCCATCGAAAATTATCAATGGAATAAACCGAGAGTTAGTTGAATTCATTCGTTCAACTCCACTTTTAATTCAATTATTTTTTGTTTACTTCGTTTTACCTCAGTTTGGTATAACTTTATCAGCTTGGTTATGTGGAATGATTACAATTGGACTACATTTTGGAACTTATCTTTCTGAAGTTTATAGAGGAGCACTTGAAGGTGTTTCAAAAACACAATGGGAGGCTTGTAGAGCATTAAATTTTTCAACCGCTTATACATACAGAAGAATTGTTTTACCTCAAGCTTTTCCAATAGCAATTCCAGGAATGGGCAATTATTTAGTAGGTATTTTTAAAGATACACCACTTTTATCAACAATTGGTGTTGCTGAACTATTTCATGCAGCTACAGCGGTAGGTGGCTATAATTATAGATATTTGGAACCTTACACAATGGTTGGTATAATATTTTTAATACTTTCTATACCGGCAGCTATGTGGGTACGAAAGTTAGAAAGAAGTGTAAATGTAGCACAAGGCAAAATAAAAAAAGAACAAATTTAAATTATGGAAAATAAAAAATCTGAAGAAATTATAGTAAAATTTGATGAAGTCACAAAACAATATGGAGATTTAGTTGTTTTAGACAAGTTAAATTTAGATATAAAAAAAAATGAAATGGTTTCAATCATTGGTCCCTCAGGATCAGGAAAAACAACAGTGCTAAGAGTTTTAATGACTTTAGAAAAAATAAATGGAGGAGTAATACATTTAGATGGAGAATCACTAACTCATATGAATTCTAATGGAAAGTTAATAGAAGCCAACGAAAAATATTTGAGAGAGAGACGTTCGAAAATTGGAATGGTTTTCCAACAATTTAATTTATTTCCTCACATGACTGCTTTACAAAATTGTATTGAAGCTCCTGTAGAAGTACTTGGAATGAAAAAAGAAGAAGCAGAAGAAAGAGCCCTCGAATTACTAGAGCTAGTAGGTTTAACAGATAAAAAAGATCAGCATCCAAGTAGGCTATCAGGAGGACAGCAACAAAGAGTTGCTATTGCTAGAGCATTAGCAATGAGACCAAAAGTTATGCTTTTAGATGAAATTACTTCTGCTTTAGATCCAGAAGTTGTTGGTGAAGTATTAAATGTGATTAGATCTCTAAATAAAGAACATAACCTAACAATGATAATGGTAACTCATCAAATGGGCTTTGCACGAGAAATATCAGATAGAGTCTGTTTTTTTAATGAGGGTAAAATTTTTGAACAAGGGCCACCAGAACAGCTATTTGGAGATCCAAAAAATGAAAGAACAAAACAATTTCTTCACGCTGTTCTTGACGCAAATTAAAAAAAAGTGTTTCAAAATTATTTATGAGCAAAATTAAAATTTTGATACCTATTTATAATGACTGGAAAAGTGTTTCCAAACTTTTAGAAAGCATAAATTATAATATTCAAAATTTAGATCACGAATTTTCAGTAGTTATTGTGAATGATGCATCAACAGAACCTAGACCAGAAATATCTTTAAACTTAAATAGTTTAAAATCAATCAAAGTTCTAAATATGAAAAAAAATCAAGGACATGCAAGGTGTAATGCCACGGGTTTAAAATATATTTATGAAAATGATGAATTTGATTATGTAATTCCAATGGATGGTGATGGAGAAGATAGACCTGAAGAAATTAAACAATTTGTAGATAACTTAAATTACAACTCAAATAAACCAATCGTTGGAGAAAGAATTAAAAGATCAGAAGGAATATTTTTTAAATTTTGTTATTTGCTTCATAAATTAATTACTTTAACTTTTACTGGAGAGTCTGTAAAATATGGAAATTATAGTTGCTTGCCAAAATCAATTGTTGAAAAAATGATTAATGAAAAAGCTACATGGAGTAGTTTTTCAGGTTCTCTAGCCAAAGTTGCTAAGGATAAGTCGAGAGTTCCCTCGGAAAGAGGAGTAAGATATTTTGGACCCTCTAAAATGAGTTTTTTCAATCTATTGGTTCATTCACTTTCAATAATTTCAGTTTTTAAAATTAATGTATTACTAAGAGCTATATTATTTTCAATAATATATTTTTTTTTAATTTTTCAAAATATTACTATTGTAATGTTAATGCCCTTAATATTTACAATATTGTTATTAATATCTACATTTGTAATCTCAAGAAGAGAAAATATGCATGAATTTAATAATTCTCTATTAAATATACTGAATACAGATACAATAAAAAAAAAATAGTAAAAATGAATTTTTATCAACCAGAAAAATTACCAAAACTAATGGTTGCCCCAAATGGCGCAAGACCAATGAAAAAAGATCATCCTAAAGTTCCTGTTACTATTCTAGAAACAGTTGATACCGCAAAATCTTGTTTTGCTGCGGGGGCAGGGGGAATACATTTCCATATGCGAGATGAAAATGGAAAACATATATTAGATTCTGGTCTTTGTAAGGAAGCCTTAAATGAGCTTCAAAAACAAGTTCCTAAAATGCATTTACAAGTTACAACTGAAGCTGTTGGCAGATACTCACCAGATGTTATGCGTAAGCTTGCCTATGAGGTTGTACCACCTGGTATTTCAATTGGGATTCGCGAAATGATACCTTCACGAATGCCAACATCTGATGATATTAAACTTTATCAAAATCTTACTGAGGCTGGAACTAAGATTCAACATATCTGTTACAGCCCAGAAGATGTTGATTTACTTTCAGATTTATTAGATAGATCAAAAATTTCAAAAAACGGAACTTGGTGCATGTTTGTTATTGGGCACTATTCAGGCAAAGTTAGTAAACCTGAGTATATTCTTCCATTTTTGGAAAGACTTAAAGTACATGAAATGGTAGCTGATTGGGCAGTATGTGCTTTTGCAAATGAGGAATTATCTTGTCTCCAAAAGGCAATAAAGCTTGGAGGAAAAATTAGGGTAGGTTTTGAAAACTCATTTCTCATGCCAGATGGAACTATTGCTCCTAATAACGAGACAAAAGTTAAAGCGGCAAGTGAGCTATTTGTTTAAAATCCTTATTAGTCTTGCAGGTTTTAAGAATAAATCTATCTGGTCTGACAATGATAGCTTTTGCATTATAACTTTTTAGTACATTAGATAATCCCATTACTTCTTTCTCAGTAATTACTGGGATTTTACTTTTTAACTTTTCTTTTTTTAATTCTGATGACAAAAGTACAAGGGGTAAGGTAGAAAATTCATTATCTAATGTTTTGCCATTTTTCATTTTAAGCTGAGGAAAGATTTTACCTCTATTTTTGTCTGATTTATCTCCAAGTCCAAAACCTAGTTTTGGTTTAATCGAATCCATTTTCTTTGTTCCATCTGGTTTTGAGGATACATTGTCTGTAATTTCATCAGATCCAACAGCATTAACAAATTCTCCCATTCTCATTGTTGTCTCAATATATTCTTTAGCATTAGAGAATCTTTCAGATTGATAGGTGTCTAAAAACTTTTCATTGTGTTTATTTTTAATGCATAAACTAATTTTCCAAGCTAAGTTTGAAACATCTCGAATTCCTGCACACATCCCTTGCCCCATAAATGGAGGCATCAAATGTGCTGCATCACCAGCAATAAAAATTCTTCCTTTCCTCCATTTTCTAGCAATTGCTGATTGAAATGTATAAATTGTTTTTCTTTCCAAGTGAGCTTCCTTTGGTGACAGCCATGGTTTTAAAAAATTCCAAATATAATTATCTGATAATATTTCTTGTTCGTTCTCATGGTCATGAATAGCAAATTCCCATCGTCTTCTTTTGCCTACGTTTCGGCAATAAGTAGCTGGTCTTTTAGGATTAGAATATTGAATAGTTCTATCAGGTAATTCATCTTTATTTTTCTTTAATATTAGATCAACAACTACCCATTTTTGTGTAAATCCAAGATTATCAAGTTCTGTTCCCATCTGTGTTCTTGTAGTTGAGCGAGCTCCGTCACATCCAATAACATATTTACAAGATACATTATGTAACTTCTGACTCTTCATGTCTTTAAAAGCTAAATTAACTTTGTCTTTTGTACTTTTTATTTTATAGACCTCAGAGTTTTGTTTTATTGAAACTTTTTTAAATTTACGTAAACGCATTCGAAGGTTTTTTTCTAGATCAGGTTGATGAAATCTATAACTTGGATACCATCCATTTTCTGTAATTGTGCGAGGGCGTGGCCAATCAAGTAATATTTTCCCTTCAGGATTTACAAACTTTGTTCCTTTATTAACTATTGTATCCTTTAAAAATTTTTTAGTAATACCAATCGTTTGAAAAACCCTCATTATTTCATCATCAAAATGAACTGCTCTAGGCAACGAATAGAGACTTTTTTCACGTTCTAAAATTAATATAGATAACCCATTAAGAGCTAATAAATTGGCCAATGTTCCACCTGTTGGTCCAAGTCCTACTATAACAACATCATATTTTTTCATTAATTCAAAATTGAATAATTAAAAATTTATTTTTTTTTAGCAATATTAGAATAAAGCCAAGGGCAATCTACCAATAAAGGAGCTTGTTTACCTTGTGATGCTGTTTCCATTCTTTTATCTCTAAATTTCATTCTTTCATCTTTTGGAAGGTAAAGACGTTCGTGACCCCAAAAACTTGGTCCTTCAAAAGTTTCATGTGATTTCCATGTATTTGGGTCAATTATTCTTCCACCCCATCCATTTTCAACAAAAAATCCAGATGGAGTAATTGAATAAAAAGAAGTCATATAATCGTTAGTATGTCTTCCCATTGTATAGGCAACAGCATTTTCTTTATATTGTACCAAGTCGTAGCCTTGTCCTACATCATCAAGATTATTGTATTCTACCATGAAATGATGAAAACCAATTTTTCCAGAACCAAACAAAGCGAGACTATGATGACGACCATTTACATGAAAAAAACAAAGTGAAATAGGAGTATGACTATAATCGCTAATCTTAAAACCTAAAATATCTCGATAAAATGGAACTACTTTATCAAAATCTTTAACATGCAAAACAACATGCCCCATACCCAAAGCACCAGTCTTAAAACCAGAAATAGGCCGAGAGGCTTTAAAGGGATTTTCATCTTTCATTGGACTGTAGACTAATTCAATACGATTACCTTGAGGGTCATTAAAATAAATTAGGCTTTCAACAAATCTTTTATCTGAATATGAAGAATTTCCTAAAGTTACTGGAATTTTATTTTTTTCTAATTTTGCGGCGTAATTTTCAATATCATCTTTTTTTTCTACTTCCCAACCTATAAAAGCCAAACTATCTCCTGTATCACCAGTAATAGCTAATCTTTGTTTATGATCATCCATTCTAAAAGAAAGGGCACCTTTGCCTCTATCAATTCTTTGCATTCCTAGATACTTTTCAGAATAATCAGACCAATCTTCTAGTTTATCAGAATTTACACCTAAATAGCTTAATGCATTTATTGCCATGAAAACACTATACTAAATTTAATTTGAGCCCGCTATGTGTATTGCGGGCTCTTTTGATCAATTTTTTTACTATTAATTAACCTTCAATAGCTGTGATGATTTGTCTTGCTCTTTTAAGCACTGCACTACCATCTAGGCCTTTGCCTTCCATCTCAGCAAGCCAATCAGTTTCAATTGGAGCTAATATTTTTTTATATTCAGCAATTACTGAGTCTGGCGCTATAATAATCTCATGATCAGCTAATTTTGAGATTTCATTCTTCATTTTAGCATTCTGATTATCAATTAATGATGAAGCCCAGTCACCAAAAGCATGTCCGCTGTATTTATCTACACAGCTTTTTGCACTTGCATCTAAACCATTGTACTTATCTTCATTCATTATTAGACCAAAGGTTGCATTAGTTATATTAACTTCAGTATGATATTTAGTTACATTGAATAATCTAAAAGAACCAACTGCCGTATATGGAAAAGGTGTTCCGTCTATAACTCCTTTATTAAGAGCCTCAGAAGTTCCAGGCGCAGGTACTTTCACACCAGTTGCACCTAAAGTTTTAAGAATTGTACCAGCAATTTTACTTGGTACTCTCATTTTTTTACCTTTAAAGTCAGCTGGTTTTACAACTTTTGTATTTTTCATATGAATTTGATATCCAGGATTTGAGTGAAGTCCTATAACTTTTATTCCTGACATTTCTTTGTCCAAATATCCTTCTGCAAATAAAGTATTTAAAGCAGTAGTTCCTGCTTTAGATGTTCTTGTAAGAAACGGTAATTCAATCACAGAACTTAGTGGAAATTGACCTCCAATATATCCAAGAACTGTCCAAGATAAATCTGCTACACCCGAAGTTACAATGTCATATTGTTTTGGAGGACTTCCTAAAACACCACCAGCATACATTTTAATATTAACTGCACCATTTGCGCATTTATTTACTTTATCAGCCCAAGCAGCAAGAATTTTACTTGCAATAAATTCTTTAGGCGGTTCAAAAGTTGCCAATTTAAGTTCATTAGCTGATACTGAACTAATTAAACCTAAAGAGAAAACTCCTATAATAAAACTGATAAATTTCTTTTTCATTTTATTCCCTCTCTTTAATTAAATTATTAAAAATTATTTCTAAATTTTAACTTGAAAACTAACTTATTTCATCCTTAATTATATTTGATAAAACACCAATATCTGAGATTTCTACTTCTACTTTGTCACCGTCTTTCATAAAAACTGGTGGATTTCTTTTAAAACCAACTCCACCTGGAGTTCCAGTGACTAAGACGTCACCTGCATTCCAAGGCAAAGCTTTTGAAATATAAGATATCAAAGTAGGAATATCAAAGATAAGTTGGTTAAGGTTTGCATCTTGCATAACTTTACCATTTAACCTTGTTTGAATTTTTAATTTTGTATAATCCGGAATATCTTCAGCAAGAACCATATGAGGACCAAAGCTTCCAGTCTTTTCAAAATTTTTACCCATGGTAAATTGACTTGTATGTTTTTGAAAGTCACGAACAGTACTTTCATTATAACAAGAGTAGCCAACAATCTGCTTCATAGCTTCATTTGATTTAATATGTTTGCCAGCCTCTGACATGATCACAGCCATTTCACCTTCGAAATCTAATTTTGTTGAAACCTTAGGTCTCTGTATATATTGATTATGGGCTGTTTGACTTTTGGATACACGCAAAAACACAACTGGATTTTCTTCAACTGTTTTGCCTGTTTCTTTAACATGTTCACTATAATTTAATCCTACACAAATAATTTTACCTGGATTTGGTATCAACGGAAGAAATTCAATTTCATTAATATTTATGTTTTTATCATTTTCAGAAGCATATTTTTTTGCTTCTGAAATAGCTTTTTTTTCAATAAGTTCTTTGAGTGTTCTTGCTCCTAATATTTTATCAGTAAGATCGATGATGTTTTTACCATCAGAAATTCCAAATTTAGCCTCACCTTTGAGCAAAAAAGAAACAAATTTCATAATTAATTTATATATGACTTTATATGTTAAAGTCTGCTAGATTAGTATCAACATTATTCTTATGCAAGTAAAAATAAATAAAATTTTTGATTACTCAGCAACAGCCTCAGGTTTAATATTATTTTTTTTAGCAATTTTAACTTTTTGTGACGTATTTGGGAGAAGATTTTTAAACTCTCCTGTAACTGGAACTATTGAATTAGTCGAAATTGGAATGGCTTTAGTGGCATTTTTAGCTATGCCGAGGGCTTTTTTTTTAAATGCAAATGTATCAGCAGATTTTATTAACAATTTAAATTTAGGAAAAATAAAAACCTATTTAGTTGTGCTAAAGTTTGTTCTTATGTTATCGATAATGTCCTTAATGGCTTATGCTACTACTCTTACCTCTTATAAATTTATGAATAATCAAAGAGTAACACTTGATCTAGAATTGTATTTTTATCCATTTTATTTTGTTTGTTCCATAGGAATGTGGTTGAGTGTTTTAGCAATCATATTTTGGTTTATAAAAACAATTGTAGAAATTAAATATAATTCGAATAACACTTAATGGGAATAGATTCAGTAATTAATGGAGGACTTTCTTTTGCTGCCGTTTTAGTTTTAATGGCATTAAACGTCCCAATAGGTATTGCAATGCTTGTAGTAGGTTTTACAGGATTTGCTTTAATATCTGGTTTTGATCCAGCAATTTTTGTTTTAGGAACTGCACCTTTTGATTCAGTATCAAAATATACTTTATCTGTTCTACCTCTTTTTGTTTTAATGGGAAATCTTGCAAACAGCTCGAATTTATCAAGAAATTTATATGATGCTGCTTACGCAGTCGTAGGTCATTATAAAGGAGGTCTAGCAATGTCAACAGTAGGTGCATGTGCAGGATTTGGAATGATTTGTGGTTCATCTATAGCTACAGCTGCTACAATGTCTCAAATGGCTGGACCCGAAATGAGAAGACACGGTTACAGTGATGCTTTGATAAGTGGTTCAATTGCTTCTGGTGGTACTTTAGGAATAATTATTCCTCCTAGTGTAATACTTGTAATCTACGCTTATTTAACTGAACAGTCTGTTCAAGAACTTTTTTTTGCAGCTTTAATTCCAGGTTTAATAGCAGTCATTTTATACATGATAGCAATTAGAGTTTATTTATTAATTTACCCATCAGAGGGAGGACATGGAACTAAAATGCCTTTAAAAGAAAGAATCTCTGCAATCTCAAAGGTTTTTCCAATCTTTTTAATATTTGTAATAATGATGGGTGGTTTGTATTTAGGATACTTTACAGCAACAGAAAGTGCAGCGGTTGGTGTAATATTAGTTCTGGTTTTTATTTTTTTTAGAGGTCAATTAACTTTAAATCTTTTAAAAGATGCTGTTTGGACAAGTATAAGAACAGTAGGATCTTTATATTTGATAGTAATAGGAGCCAGTATATTCAATTATTTAATTACAGTTACACAATTGCCATTTGCAGTAGTTGATTTTATTAACGAATTACAGCTAACTCCATTAGGAGTTATATTGGTAATTTGTGCTATTTATATAGTTCTTGGAACTGTTATGGATTCACTGGCAATGTTATTTTTAACTATTCCAGTATTTTATCCAGTAATTGTTGATGCAGGAATAGATCCTGTATGGTTTGGAATTTTTGCAGTAATAGTTGTAGAATTTGGACTAATATCCCCGCCAGTTGGAATGAATTTATTTGTTATAAAAGGTGTAATGCAAAAAACTCCCTTGCAGACAATTTGGTTTGGAACACTTCCATTTTTAATGACTGACATAATTAGACTTGCTCTAATAATTGCTTTTCCTGCAATATGTTTATACTTGCCTAGTCTAATGGCTCCTTAATTTTTAATTTCCTTAAATATCTTAGATACAAATAACCAAAAATTCCTCCAACTAGAATTAATATATATTGGTAAAACTTTAATAAGACGAAAACTGTAGGAAGATCTTTTTCCTCAGGGTTTCTTAAAAAAAAATTTTTAGTTCCGTCTTCGTATAAATCGATAGGACCTAATGTTACATAAAGACCATAAATTAAAATATAAGCACAGGGTAAAAGAGAAAGATATAGCATGATTTTACTCTCTTTTATTAATTTTAAAAGATTAGCTGAAACACCAACTAAAACTAAGCAAATTAGAGATAATATTAAAGGATTCACTTTACCAAACTCCAATCATGATGCCATCTTCTTTGGTATAATCTCTATCTTTAAGAACAAATTCATCAGTTGCCGCTATTCTATTTTTTCTACTAATCATTCTCTGTAAAAGTAATTCTTTCATTTCTTCTTTAATTTTATAATGGTCTTTAGATTGTCCTAAGTCTTTAAATTCATCAGGGTCATTTTCTAAATCAAATAATTGTGCTGGAAAACCTTTATAATATATATATTTCCATTTATTTGTTCTAATCATATAAGCTCTTGCATCTGATGCTCCGAGTTTAAGCAACTTTCTTGCTTCATTGAATGAATAATCAATTTCACTAAATACTGCTCCTTTCCATTTTTTTATTTCCTCTCCTTTAAGGATAGGCATCAATGAATTACCTTCAAGGCGATGCTTGCTTACTTTACTTTCCACTGCATCCAAGAAAGTAGGAAGAAGATCAATTGCTTCTATAAATCTTTTTTCTTTATGTCCTCTTGTTTTGTCTGCTGACTCACTTGGATCATAAATAATCATTGGAACTCTAACAATTTGTTCATGAAATAATTCTTTTTCTCCAAGCCAATGATCACCATGATAATCTCCATGATCTGAAGTAAACACAATCATCGTATCTTCCATTCTCTTGGACTCTTCTAAAAATTTAAATAACCTTCCTAAATTATCATCTATTTGCTTAATCAATCCCATATAGCCAGCTAGCACTGTGTTACGTACTTCATCTTTAGAAAAAGTTATAGAAACATTTGTATCTATAAAAGCTTTGTAAACAGGATGAGCATTTTCTTTTTCAGAATTATTTCTCAGCACGGGATTAAATTGATTTGAAGAGTACATATTATGATATGGAGCAGGAGCCATATAAGGCCAATGAGGTTTTATATATGACAAATGTAAAAACCAAGGTTCATTAGAACTTTCTTTAATAAATTCCATCGCTCGATTTGTCATGAAGGCTGTTTCAGAATGTTTCTCAGGTATTCTTGCAGCTTTATTAGAATTTCGAAGTTTCCACCCACTTAATATTTTACCATTTTCATCTTCCGCAGAATTTGCCCAACTGTTCCAGGGATTCTCACCATCGTAACCAAGTTTGTTTAACCATTCATTATATGACAAAGTTTTTTTAGAATTTTTTATTTGATTATTAGGATGAAGCCCATCATCTCTTTCATATGGTTCAAAACCTGGTTCGCTTACAATCAATCCAATTTCAGTTTCTTTAGAAATACCTAACCGATTCATTCCATCAATATCAGGCCTCATGTGTGTTTTTCCAACAACTCCTGTTCTGATTTTAGATTGTCTCAAGTAATCTCCAATCGTTAGCTCTCCAATTGGCAATGGAACCTGATTCCATGTTGATCCATGACTAAAAACTGTCCTTCCAGTATAATATGAAGCTCTAGAAGGCCCACATACTGGAGACTGAACATAAGCTGATTCAAAAAGCACTCCTTTACTTGCAAGATTGTCTATATTTGTTGTTTTTAAATGAGGATGGCCATAGCAAGACAAGTAATCCCATCTTAATTGATCTGCCATAATAAAAAGTATATTACGAACTTTACTCATATTTTGATTTTAAACTAAAATAGTCGGTAGGCAATAAAAATCAGCTGTATCAATTTTTGATGAGTGTTCTTTTTTCATATTCCATTTTTTATAAACTCCTGCACTAGCAAGACTTAAAGTAGATCTTCCATACCGATAATTTGTATTATCAATTGATCTCATTAACTTATTTATTCTTTCATCTTTTTTAGACGAGAATAAATTTTTTTTACCATCAGAATTTGAAAGTCCTGTGAGTATTACACCTGCTTTTTGGTATCGATATCCATTTTTAAAAATACTTTCTAAAATAGAAACTGCAGTTTTAACTGTTTCAATACTATTGTTTGTTGCAATTGGAAAATCGATCGTTTTTGAATTTGAATAGTAGCCAAAGTTTCTTTGAAAAGGACTTGTTCTAACAAATACTGTTATTGCTTTTGCAACTAAAGACTCCGATCTAATTTTTTCCGATGCATTCAAACAATAATTTACAATTGCTTCTTTGAGCTCTTGAAAGTTTTCAACTCTTTTGCCAAACGAACGTGACACAACACAACTTTTTCTTTTCGATGTTGTTGTTTGAAGATCGATACAAGAAATTCCTCTTAATTCCATTGCTGTTCTTGAGCTTAAAACATTTGAAGATTTTTTAATCCACGTGTTAGATTTATTTTTAAGTTGTTTAGCATTATAAATTCCATTTTTATGGTAAAATTTTGTAAGCTGTTTACCAACTCCCCATACATCGTTAATTTCAACTTTTTCTAGTATAGGATCTATATTTTCTATCCCAATTAAACTTGTAACTCCTGATTGTTTTTTTTTTGCAATATGATTTGCAATTTTACTCAATGTTTTTGTTTTTGCTATACCAATACTAGTTGGAATACCAGTCCACCGTAAAACAGTTGATCTAATTTCTTTTCCTACATTCTCTACTTCTAAATCTGAGAAGTTAGATAAATCTATGAAAGCTTCATCAATAGAATAAATTTCTATATCAGAATTAAATCTTTTTAGAGTCCTCATAACTCTTCTAGATAAATCTCCATATAATGAATAATTTGATGAAAAAACATTTACATTATTTTTTATAATTATATCTTTTGCTTTAAAATAAGGTTCTCCCATTTTAATTCCCAAAGCTTTTGCTTCATTAGATCTAGAAATAATACACCCATCATTATTAGATAAAACAACAACAGGTTTTTTTCTTATTTTTGGATTAAATAATCTTTCGCAAGAAACATAGAAAGAATTACAATCAACTAATGCTATTTTTTTAGTATGTTGAATGGATGACATAAGTTACAACTCCCCAAATA
>MDTG01107502.1_pt1 | contig 12993 bp, 10 predicted proteins | sample 811421 | NCBI WGS metagenome assembly MDTG01 (sample SAMN05326645, study PRJNA326480) | marine metagenome | isolation source: seawater | place: Pacific Ocean: South East | collected 2011
AAAAAACAACTCCTCATTTTTAATTGGAGGTACCCAAAAAGGACTTTTTTCATAAAGCTTAAATTGAAAATTAACAAAAGCTTTTAGGTCTGATTTTGTCTTTACTTCAATAATCCTAATCATTTGGTTTCCTTTTAGCTCTTTTATTTCTTTTTTTGTTTGCTTTCTGATCCTTTTTAGCATTCTTCATAAACATCTTTTCCTCTTTTTTCATCAATTTTTCTTCCAACTTTACCTCCGGATCGACATCTTTATGAAAATCTAGTCTATATGAAGCACCAAGGTTAAAAAAGAAGATAGAAGGAGAGTTTTTTGTGTTGGATCCAAGTGTAGCCTCAAACTGTAAATCGTTATCAAACAGATATGCAGCACCAGTTCTAAAAATTTGATCTTTATATAAATCACTTGAAAAGTCTTGAGTTTCTATGTAAGCAGACCATTTTTCGTTAATTGTATGCGTTAGTGTAAGTATATAGCTAAATTCCGGAAACTCGGATGAGATTCTGTTATATATAAAATTGGTTACAAATACCCATCTTCCAAAAAAATGAGATTGAGTTGCTAAAATACCTTTTCCTGTAAAACTTGGCTCAATTGATTCATCTCTTGGAATTCCAAAAAATAACGGTGGTCTTAGCTCGTCAAAAATATTTCTATACGGGTACGGATTTTCTTTTTCCAAAATAAAATTTCCACCAAGGGTAACTGATACAGCTGGTATTAAATCTCTTAGTTTGAAACCATTGTTTGCTTTCCAACTATAAACGTTAACTTTCCTTTCTCTTTTAAATGGATCATAAACAAGATATTTAATTCCTAAAAAATTATTTAAAAAACCTTTTCTTTTCGATTTTACAGTTGGATTAATTAGTAAGTTTTCAATTTTATCGAATTGATAAATACCGTCATATGTTATTTCAATTTTTTCAGATAATAGACCATATCGGATAGATAAAAAATAAAGATTTGCATTTACTTTAGAATCATTGTAACTCCTGTGTTTATGTGTTCTTAATTCTGTTCCCCCTTCAAATTGAACAACATTTTTTCCTACTGAAAAAGCACCAATTGAAGACCCTGGTCTATTTGAGTTAATTTGGTCGGTATATTGTCCATATGATTTAAAAAGACCAAATATTGATATCAATATAGAAAAATTCCACCTCATTGATTAAAAAATAAATAATACTTAAAAATAAAAACTAAAGATGATTTAAGGAATAACTTTCTTGTTTAATTATTTTCAAATTTAATTTTACCTATATTGAATAAATTCCTTTAAATTAATTTAATGAAGAAAATTTTAAATTCTGAAATTTTGTCACATTTTATTTACATATCTTCATTTTCACTTTTATCCCTTTTTATATTTTATCCTGTTCTACAAGGAAAAAAAATTATGCAGTCAGATACACAGCAGTATCTTGCCATGTCTAAACAATTACAAGACTCTAGGATAGAAGACAATAAAGATTTATATTGGATTGATAATGCTTATTGCGGAATGCCAACTTATCAACTAGGGGCCAAGTATCCGTTTGACGTATTAACACCTATTCACAAAATTTTAAAATTTTTACCCCATCCATCCTACATGATTTTTATTTACTTGTTGGGTTTTTATGTTTTTATTTTAAGCTTGGGGTTTAAAAGCAGATATGCTTTTTTTGGAGCCGTGTGTTATGGTTTGTCTACATATTTACTTATAATTATTCAAGTAGGTCATAACACTAAAGCCGTAGCTCTTGGATATTTACCATTTGTTTTTGCATCTTTAAATTACATCTTTAAAAACAAGTCGATTTGGCCTTTAATTTTTTTATCATTAATGATGGGGCTTCAAATTAGAGCTAACCACTATCAAATTAGTTATTACATGTTTATTTTAATTGGTATTTTTTTGTGTTTTAAACTTTTTAGATATAAAAAAATAAATTTTTTTGGGGTTAAGAGTTTTAAAATAATTTTTGCGACATTAATTGCACTTGGATTAAACGCTACAAGTCTAATTTCAACTTTTGAATACTCCAATTATAGTACAAGGGGCAAAAGTGACCTAAAAATTGATGAAAATGGAAAGTCTCTAAAAATCACAAATGGCCTTTCATATGATTATATTACTCAGTTTAGCATGGGAATTTTCGAAAGTTTTAATATAATTATTCCAAGAGTTAGTGGTGGGTCTACTGCTGAAGACTTAGGCGTAAATTCAAATTTTTATAAAGAAATTAGAAATATTGGTTTATCACCATCCCAATCAGCCAGATTTTCAAGTAATGTTCCTACATATTGGGGAGAGCAGCCAATTCTTGAAGCCCCACCATATGTGGGAATAACAGTAGTTTTTCTATCCCTTTTTACTATGTTTGTTTCATCAGTTCGGAAAAAATATATTTGGATATATTTCGGAGTTTTTTTGTCTCTTGTTCTATCATGGGGTAAAAACTTGGATTTTTTGACTAAAATTTTCGTTGAGTATTTTCCCTTATACAACAAGTTTAGAGCTGTATCTTCTATACAAGTTATATTAGAATTTTGTTTTCCTATACTAGCTACAATTGGTTTATATTCTTTTTTCGAAATATCAAAAAGTAAATCATTTCCTGCTTTGGTAAAAACTTACCTGTCTTTTTTGATCTTATTAATTTTAATTTATTTATCATCTTTTATTTTAAGTTTTTCTAGTAATATGGATTCCTATTATGTACAAATTTTTGGATCTGAGATAATGCAATTAATTAAAAAAACTCGACTAGAAATTTTTAAATATGACGTTTTAAGGGCTATTTTTTTAATATCGCTAGTCTTTATAACTCTTTTATTATTCTTAAAAAACAAACTAAGTTTTAGAGTAACTTTTACTTTAATTTTATTTTTGGTTTTTTTTGATTTAATAGATGTTAGCAATAGGTATTTAGACAGAGATCTATTTTTAAAGCCAAGTAGGCTTAGTGAATTCTTTAATGAGAATGATGCAGATAAAAAAATTTTAAAAGATACTTCTTATTTCCGAGTTTTTGAGCCTTCGTCAACGATGCAAAATGCTAGAACATCTTTTTTTCATAATTCTGTAGGAGGATACCATGGTGCAAAGCCTCGAAGATTGGAACAGTTTTATAAACTATTTTTGAAAAGTAAAAAAACTGCACTTTTGGATATTTTAAATGTAAAATATGTTATCGAGGAAAAAGACGGTGTATCAAATGCAATTGAAAACCCGAACAACCTTGGTTTAGCTTGGTTTACTGAAAATCTTATTTTTAAAAATAATCCCGACAGTATTTATATGGACCTTCTAAAATTTGATCTAAGAAAAACAGCTATAATTGAAAAAAATGTTCGAGATAGTATTATTTATTCTGATGAAAAAAGAATATCTCAAATTAATTTATTAAAAAATCAACCTGACGAGAAAACTTATTCCATAAAATCTAATAAAACAGGATTTGTTGTTTTTTCAGAAATGTTTTATCCTGGTTGGAAGGCTAAAATCAATGATAAAAAATCTGAGATATATAGAGTTGATTTTATTTTAAGAGGGCTATATATCCCAAAAGGGGATAATATAGTTAAATTCTATTTTGAACCAAATCCAATAAAATATGGAAGTTTTGTTCAAATTATTTCTATAATTGTTTTGATAGGGTTAATTTTTATTTCTTTAAAAAATTTTTTTTTGGTTAAAAATAGGATTACCTCATGAGCTTAATTGTAAAACAGTCATTTTCAAATATTATAATTATTTTGTTTGCATTTACATTAGGCGCCTTAAATACACTTTTCTTTTATCCAAGTATAATTGGTGCTGAGTTTTATGGAATTATTTTAATTCTCCTAGCACAATCAAATATTGTTCAACCTATTTTCTCATTCGGTCTTCAACACAGTGTGATTAAATTTTTTTCATCTGTAGATTCAAAAAAAGAGAAAGATAAAATATTAGTGTTATCATTAATTTCTCCCCTTTTTGTAATAGTCCCATTCTCTATTTTATTTTTATTGAATTATGATCTTATTGGATCCTACTTGTCTACAGAAAATCCTTTAATAAAAAAATATATTTACATAATTGTTTCCATCGCTATTTCAACTGCCTATTTTGAAATTTTTTATAGCTGGTGTAAGGTCCAAAAGAAAACTGTATTTGGGAATTTTTTGAAGGAGTTTTATCAAAGATTATTGATTACTATTTTACTTTTTCTTTACTCTTTTAAAATAATTGATTTTAAATATTTCACTTATTTGTTAATTTTTGGTTATTATTTGAGATTAATTTTCATTATTTTTTATAGCCTCTCAATTTATTCTCCTCATTTTAAAATAGCATTACCCACGAATTTAAAAGAGATTTTATATTATAGTCTTTTAATTTTTTTATCTGGTTTTGGAGCAAGTATTATAATTGATGTTGATGCTGCAATGCTGGGAAAACTTGTTCAAGATGAACTAGTTGCATATTATAAAGTTGCAATTTTTATAGCCGCAATAATTGATGCGCCATCGAGAGCTCTTTTTCAAATTTTAAATCCAATGGTTGCAGAAACAATAAACAACAAAAATATTTCTAAGTTGGAAAACTTGTATAAAAAAAGTTCATCAAATTTACTTTTGGTTTCTGGTTTTATTTCTGTTTTGGTTTGCTCTAACATTGAGGATATATATAGAATAATATACACCTTAAATTCAGATAGTGGATTTAGACTTGCAATTCCAGTTGTACTTTATATTTCGATATCTAAATTATCAAGTGCTCTAGTTGGTTGCGTAAATAGTATAATTTCTAACTCTAAATACTATTATACTGTACCTTTCTTTTCTATTTCATCTGCAGTTACAGTCATTTTTCTTAATATCTATTTAATAGATAAAATTGGATTTATTGGTGCTGCTATATCTACTATGATTGTTGTTATTTTATTTAATTTTCTAAAACTATCATTTGTTATGTTTAAGTTTAAAATTCAGCCGCTTTCGAAAAAAACAATATATATATTTGTTTTAATCTTATCAACATACTTTATATTTTATAATTTAAGTATTTCAGGCAACCTTTTATTCAATTTAGTATTTAAGTGTACATTAATATTTATTACATACTTATCAGTTTCTTACTTTTTGAATCTCTCCGATGAATTAATCATGTTTTTTAAAATAAATAAAAAAGGAAAATAAAATCTTACTTTTAAGGAAGTCAAATTAACTTTTCTTTTAAAAACCTTCCTGTGTGTGAATGGATGTTTTTAGCAACCTGCTCAGGTGTTCCAGTTGCTATAAGTTTGCCTCCGTCAATTCCTGCATTAGGTCCAAGATCAATAATATAATCTGCGCACTTTATCATGTCTAAATTATGTTCCACTATGATTACTGAGTGACCGTTTTCAATTAATAAAAATAATGATTTAATTAAATAATTAATGTCATGGAAATGAAGTCCAGTAGTCGGTTCATCAAATATGAAAAGAATTTTATTCTTATTAACTCCCTTACTTATAAATGAAGCAAGTTTGATTCTTTGTGCTTCTCCACCAGAGATATTACTTGAAGACTGACCTAAAGTTATGTATCCTAGTCCTACTTTTTTGAGAGGCAATAGTTTATTAAATAATTTTTGTTCGTTATTTTTTTCAAAAAATATTAATGATTCGTCTAAAGTCATTTCTAAAATTTCATCAATTGATTTATTATCGAATTTTACTTGAAGAATTTCTTTTTTAAATCTTTTTCCGTTACACTCGTCACATTTAAGAACAACATCAGCCATAAACTGCATTTCAATTATAATTGCCCCTTCACCTTTGCATTTATCACACCTACCACCATCAACATTAAACGAAAAATGTTTTGGTTTGTAATTTCTGCTTTCAGCTAGTGGTTGTTTGGAATAAAGTTGTCTAATATCGTCATAGGCTTTAATATATGTTACGGGATTAGATCTTGAAGACCTCCCAATTGGGTTCTGGTCAATATATTCAACTTGATCTATCAAGTTTAAATCTCCCTTTAAAGATTTAAATTCACCGCTTTTTTCTTTGTAAATATCAAGATTCTTAAGAATTGCTGGATAAAGAATTTTCTTAACTAGAGTTGTTTTTCCACTGCCAGAGACGCCTGTAATAGCAACCATCATATTTAAGGGTAGTATAATGTTAATGTCTTTAAGGTTATTCTCTCTAGCTCCATTTAAAAAAATTTTATGTTTTATTTTTTTTCGACTTTTCGGATAAATAATTTTTTTCTCTGCATTAAGATATTTTGCAGTTATTGATTCTTTGCTCTTAATGATATCTTTATATTTTCCTTTGGCAACAATTTTTCCACCATTAACTCCAGCCTTAGGACCTAAATCTATTATTTCGTCAGCTTCTTTCATTATTCCTTCGTCATGCTCAACGACAATTACAGTATTTCCTAATTCTTTTAATTTTTTTAGTATTTTGATGAGTTTTGCATTGTCTGCTGAGTGAAGTCCTATACTTGGTTCATCTAAAACATACATAGCTCCAACTAAACTGCTCCCTAGAGATGTTGCTAAATTAATCCTCTGAGACTCTCCTCCTGAAAGTGAATTGGACCTTCTATTTAATGTCAAATAACCCAAACCAAGTTCTTGCATGAATGATATTCTTGATTTTATTTCGAAGATAATATTATCTGCAATCTCTTTTTTTTCATTTATAAGCTCAAGAGAATTAAAAAACTCAGAGAGTTTATCAATACTTAACTTTAGTAGTTGTGGAATATTTTTATCACTTATTTTTACATACTCAGTTTCTTTTCTAAGTCTTGATCCATTACACTCGTTGCATTTTGTTTTTCCTCTATATCTAGATAATAAAACTCGATTTTGAATTTTATATGTTTTTGATTCTATTTTTTTAAAAAAGAAATTCAAGCCTTTGAAATATTCATTACCTTCCCAGATTAATTTTTTTTCATTTTCATTTAGTTTGTGGAAGGGTTCGTGAATCGGAAAAGAAAATTTATATGAATTAGTAATTAAATCATTTAAATATTTTTTATATGAATTTCCGTTCCATGGTACTATTGCCCCTTCATATATTGATAAGTTTTTGTTGGGTACTACCAGGTCTAAATCAATTCCTATTATATCTCCGTATCCTTGACATTTTTTACAAGCTCCATATGGATTATTAAAGCTGAAGAACTGCTCATTAATTTCTGGAAAAATAATGCCATCTCTCTCAAAATTATTTGAAAATGAAGTTTTAGCATGAGTATCAAGATTAATTATGTTGCATTTCCCATTTCCCTCAAAAAATGCTATCTCAATAGATTCAGCTAAGTTTATTATTTGTTTCTTTTTATTGTTTAATATTACCCTCTCAATTACTAACTCAAAATCATCAAAATTTTTTTCCTTGATTTCACTTAATTTCAAAACTTTTTTATTCATATATCCAATTGCGAATCCTTGAGACATCAACTTTTTAACATAGTTAAATTTATTATTGTCCAATATTTTAGGCTTACAGGTGATAATAAATTTTGAGTTTAATTTTTGAGATTTTAAATAATCTAGAACATCATTCACTGTATCCTTTTTTACAATTTCATTAGATTTAGGAGAAAATGTCACGCCAATTCTTGAATATAATAGCCTTATATAGTCAAATATTTCTGTTTTTGTTCCAACTGTTGATCTTGGGTTTGCAGAATTAATTTTTTGCTCAACTGCTATAGCAGGAGACATTCCATCAATGCTATCAACAAGAGGTTTGTTAATTTTTCCCATAAATTGCCTTGCATATGATGATAAACTTTCAATATACTTTCTTTGTCCTTCGGCATAAAGTGTATCAAAAGCCAATGTTGTTTTACCTGACCCTGAAAGTCCCGTTATAACAGTAAGTGTATTTCTTTTTATATCTAAATCAATATTTTTTAAGTTATTAAGTCTAGCCCCTCTTACCTTTATATGGCTATTAGTAAAATTGCTCTTGATTTTTTTCATTACTAAAATTATAAGGTGTATTTGTAGATAATTAGATTTTTATAGACAATAAATTTAAATTAAAATTTATTTTATATCTTTGAATATATTTAAATTCTTTGCCTATACACAATTCTACTTCTTAATTTATATTATTTAAAGTTAGTGTATGGAAAATTCTAAATACCTTGATGACGCTGAATTAGTTAGCAATTATATAAATGGTTGTGAAAAATCCCTTGAGTTATTAGTTAATAAACATAAATTTAAATTATACAATTTTATATATTCAAAGGTTTTAAATAAAGACAACGCAGAAGACTTATTTCAAGAAACTTTTATAAAAGTTATTAAAACCCTCAAAAGAGGAGTTTATAATGAAGAAGGAAAGTTTTTGCCCTGGGTAATGCGAATTGCACATAATTTAGTTATTGATTTTTTTAGAAAAAATAAAAGATTTCCATCTTTTGATAAAAATGATAATTATGATGTTTTTCAAATAATCCAAGACGATAATCCTTCAGCTGAAAGGGTTTTAATTGACAGACAAGTTTTAAATGACCTACAAAAGATAATTATTAAATTACCTGATGACCAAAAAGAAGTTCTTGATATGAGGTTATATAAAGAAATGAGTTTTAAAGAAATTTCTGAAATCACAGGCGTTAGTATAAATACTGCCCTTGGAAGAATGAGATACGCAATTATCAATCTTAGAAAGTTAATAACAGAAAATAATATAACTTTATCTGCATAATATAATTTTTATACAATTTTTACGTTTTATTTTTAAAGTGCATTAAAATTGGATAAAAGAAAACCAAAAAACTTAGGCCCTAGTAACATCACTATAAAACGCATTTTAGCATTTTCAAGAGCATTAGCCTCAAATAAATCAGAGAAAGAAAGAAAAAAATAATTCTCTCTTACTTCATTTTTTTTAAAAAAGATTTTCTTCCAATTTTCATAGTTATAAAATCTTTTTCTTTTGACCATCCCCTTGCTGGTGAATATTCTCTTCCATAAAATATAATTTGGAGGTGAAGATCATTCCATTTAGATTTTGGAAAAAGTCTCTTTGCATCTAGTTCTGTAATTTTGACATTTTTACCATTTGATAATCCCCATCTATACATCAATCTATGTATATGTGTATCGACTGGAAATGTTTGAAATCCAAAACCCTGAGACATAACTACACTTGCTGTTTTATGGCCAACTCCAGGGAGTTCCTCCAACTCTTTAAATGTATTTGGAACCCTTCCTTCGTATTTGTTTATAATTATTTTTGATAATTCATGGATTGCTCTTGATTTAGAAGGGGATAAGCCTATTGGTTTTATAATTTTTCTTATTTCATCAACAGATAATGTGATCATATCTCTTGGCGTACTGGCTTTTGAGAATAAAATAGGGGTTATTTCATTAACTCTTTTATCTGTACTTTGTGCAGAAAGTAAAACAGCTATCAATAAAGTGTATTCGTCTTTATGATTTAATGGCACAGGTATTTTAGGATATAATTTATTTAAGTTTTCAATTATAAAATTTATTTTTTCTTTTTTCCTCACTATTTTTGTATTAAATAAAAAAATGAAAACTTTAAAAGTAGGGGATAAGTTACCAAATTTTAGTTTAAAGGACCAAAATGGAGTAATTCATAATAGCTCAGATTATATTGGAAAAAAACTTATTGTATTTTTCTATCCCAAGGCAAACACTCCAGGATGTACAGCCGAGGTATGTGATTTAAGGGACAACTATAAAAGTTTCAAAGAAAGAGGATATTTCTTATTGGGAGTCAGCGCGGACAACCAAAATTCACAAATGAAGTTTCATCAAAAATATGACCTCCCGTTTTCACTACTGGCAGATTTAGACAAACAATTAATAAGATCTTTTGGTGTATGGGGCAAAAAAAAATTTATGGGTAAGGAATATGAAGGCATTCATAGAATGACATTCATTATTAACAAGGAAGGTACAATAAGATATATATTTAAAAAGGTTAAAACTAAGGAACATTCAAATCAAATACTTGACGTTATTTAAAACCAAACATCTTATTTTTTTTAATCATCTCTGGTATTTGTTTTGGTAAATAGTTTTCCCAGTCATGATTTTTATCTTTGATCATTTCTAAAACCTTTCTTGAGAAGATGTCTAAATACTTAATTTCAAAGTCCTTTATGTCAATTATTTTTCCGTTGTACTTAAAGAACTTGTAAAACTCTTTCATTCTGTTATCTAATTTAAGATTTTCACTGTTAATAATGTTTCCATTATTTCCTTTATTCGGATATAGGTATATTTTTAAATTATTATGAAACATTTTCCCAAATGCTTCTAAAATTCCTCCATCTAGATCTTCATAGTATTGTTCATCAAAAACTTGAATTAAGTTATTTACACCCATGCACAACCCAAGTTGTTTTTGTGTATATCGAGAGAGGTAATCTACTAATTTGTAATATTCCTTAAAATTTGAAATCATTACAGTATGACCCATTGAGCATAATAATTTAGCCCTATCCATAAAATCAATTTCGTCGATTTCACCCTCTGATAATAAATTAGATAAGGTTATCTCAAAAATTACTAGATTTTTTTCTTTTTTAACTTGCGGTTCTTTCAAAAACGCATCCAAAGATTTTTCATACATATCAATATTTACTTTGGTCACTGGTCTAAAACTGCCTCTGATAGTCAATATATTTTTTTTATAAAGTTCTGCAGCAGGAAGAATGTTGTTACCTTCTTTATTGAACATCACAGCTTGAGTCATTCCATTTTTTATTAATTGCAAACTCATCAATCTATTATCAATTTTATCAAAAAGTGGTCCTTTGAAGTTGATTGTATCAATTTCAACAGCATCTTTATCAATATGATCGTATAAATATTTTAATAATTTTTTTGGCTCATTATTTTTATAAAAAGCCCCATATATAAGGTTAACACCCATGATTCCTAATACTTCTTGTTGAAGTCTAGCTTCAGTCTGGTGGAATCTTACATGTAGTGTGATTTCACTATATTTTTCATTTGGGTGCGTTTGAAAGCGAATACCCATCCAACCGTGACCTTTAAATTTTTTTGCAAAATCTATCGTAGCGACAGTATTGGCATACGTAAAAAACATCTTTTCAGGATTTTTTTTTCTTATCCTTGTTTCAAGAAGATCGATTTCATGATCTAACATCTTATCTACTCTACTTTCTGTAACGTATCGTTTATCGCTCTCCTCCCCATAAATATTATCACTAAAAGTTTTGTCATAAGCAGAGATAGTTTTTGCGATAGTCCCAGAAGCACCTCCAATTCTAAAAAATTGTCTTGCAACCTCTTGTCCTGCTCCAATTTCGGCAAAAGTTCCGTAAATTAAACTATTTAAATTTATCCTTAATGCTTTTGACTCAGTTGATGGTTTATTTTCAATTTCAATTTCTCCTGGTAGACTCATTATTTTTTTTTCAAATCTACAAAGATTGTAGAATTTATATACAAAGTTTACCTTTGAATTAGTGATTGATATAATTTTTTTAGGAACTGGTACTTCACAAGGTGTACCAATAATTGGATGTGATCATCCTGTATGTAAAAGTTCAAACATTAAGGATAGAAGGTTGAGAGTTTCTGTTGCTCTAAAGTGGGATAAATTTTTTTTTGTTATTGATTGTGGTCCTGATTTCAGACAACAAATGTTAAATATTGGTACTAGTAAACTAGATGGGATATTGTACACACACGAACACGCAGATCATACAGCTGGTTTAGACGATATTCGTCCATTTTATTTTAAACAAGGAAAGATAGATCTTTTTTTAACTAAAAGGGTATTTAAATATTTGAGTAAGCGTTTTGATTATATATTTAATGACAACAATAAATATCCTGGTACGCCCTCTGTAAGCACAAAAATTATAAGTAAAAATGAAAACTTTATCTTAGGAAATAAAGAGGTGGTTCCCGTGGAAGCTTTTCATGGTAAATTACCAATTATTGGTTATAGAATAGATAATTTTGCCTATCTAACAGATGTAAAGTCAATATCAGATATTGAAATTTTAAAATTAAAAAATTTGGATATTTTAGTTCTAAATGCATTAAGAAAGGAAGAGCATCATTCACATCTAAACCTAGATGAGGCTTTGTTGTTGTCTAGTAAAATTAATCCCAAAAAAACATACTTAACTCATATTAGTCACCATATGGGTTTTCATGACGAAATACAAAAAACACTACCAAAAAATATTTATATTGCCTATGATAATCTTGCTATTAGATCAATTTGATGAAAAATAAGATTTTAGTTTACGTTCTAGCTTTTATTTCTTTAACATTGACTTTTCTTAGTATTAATTACGCTAAAATTTCAAATTCAAATGAATCAAATTCAAAGATTTTAAAAAGAAAATTTGATTCACTAAAAAATCAACACAAATTACTGGATAAAAGGTTTAATGATGAAGTATATTTTTCTTTAAATGATAATCAAGAAGCTCTATCATATTTTGATCAAACTAATGAAGACACACTTATATCATATATAAGGGATGAACTCTATGAGAAAAATTTTAATAAAAATGCAGATAATTTTGTCCCATTATCAAATACTAAAAATAAATACCTAATTAATAAGGTTAAAATCCTAAATCATAAGTGGATAATTGCTGATTTTTCAGATGGAACTAGGTGGGGTGAAATGTGGATCGAATATTATTTTGATAAAAAAAAAGTAGTATTTGATGTTAAAGACTTTTTCCTTTATTAACTACAATAAATTTAATTTTTATCAAGCCATTTAATTACATCTCTTAAATTTTTATTATTAATTTCATGACCTGATTCATATTCCTTATATAAAATTTTAACATTATCATTTTTTAGAGACTCAATACCTTTTCTAGCCCAATTGATTGGAATTATTGGGTCACGAATACCATGACTACTAAAACAATTTAACTTAAATTTAGAATTCGAATTAGAGTTTGTAATCTCAGAATGGTAAAAACCGCTTAATGGAAGAATATTTTTAATTA
>MDTG01053412.1_pt1 | contig 12992 bp, 18 predicted proteins | sample 811421 | NCBI WGS metagenome assembly MDTG01 (sample SAMN05326645, study PRJNA326480) | marine metagenome | isolation source: seawater | place: Pacific Ocean: South East | collected 2011
CAGCATTTACTTTTGCTTTACGTAAAGCTAATGACATCATAGTACCAACAACTACTGCTGATCCACCCATATCATATTTCATGTCCTTTAAACCTTTAGATGGTTTAATTGAATATCCTCCTGTATCAAAACAAACTCCTTTACCAACAAAAGCCATTGTTGGATCTTCTTTGTTTCCATTCATCCATTCCATTACAACCATTTTAGATTCTCTTGCACTACCTTGACCTACAGCCAATAATGCACCAGCACCCATTTCTCCTAGTTCGTGTTCACCATATACTTTTATGTTTAATCCTGTATCAACACCCATTGCTAAAACTCTGTCTGCATATGATTGTGGATACAAAACATTTGATGGTTCTGAAATTAAATCTTTTGCAAATGAAATACCTTTTAACATTGCATCTTTAGATTTATATTCTTCTTGTACTTTAGTTAAGTCTGTGTCTTGTACAATATCAATTTCAAAGTTAGTTTCTTCTTTATCTTTTTTAGTAAAGTATTTGTCAAACTTATATTCTTTTAACTGCATACCAAAAGCAATATTGGTTACAGATACTTTAACATCATCGTCAACAAGTATTTGAACTTTACCTTGTGTACCACGTTCTTGTAATTTACTATAAATTGCTCCGCCAACTTTTTCTAATTTGTTTTCATCTAGTTTATCTGGATCACCAATACTAATAAACAATGCATCATGATTATCATGTGTAATGAAAAAGCTATCTAAAAAGTTTCCTTTAAACTTATGATGATCTCCTGTCTTATCTACAATCACATTAAATCTATCTGATACAATTGCTGATTTTGATAATTGTATTTCATCATTTACTTTATAAAGCAAATGTACTTCGTGTACTCCTGAAGTACTATTTTTAGTAAAATTTATTTTCATTTTGTATTCCTATTCTAAAAGTTTTTATTGTTGTTCATTCCTCTAAAAGATTCTATAAATCTATAAGCTGATAGTATTACAATAGCCCATGCTCCTGTGTGCCAACCTATATAAAAGAATGATGGTGATATTAATACTGCTACTAAAAATCCCCACCAACGTTGTTTATTAGTTTTACCTGCAACTAAAGAAACTGTAATAAAAGAACCAATAACTGCAAATGCATTATTGAATTGAAAAAACCAATCCTGCGTTAACCATTCCATTGAACTACTTTTTAATTCGTTCTAAATGTTCAATAGCATCGCCAACTGTTAATATTTCTCCAGCTTTATCGTCAGCAATCTCTAAATTAAACTCTTCTTCAAACGCCATTACCAACTCAACTGTATCCAAACTATCAGCACCCAAGTCATCAACAATACTAGATTCATTAGTTATTTTTGCCTTGTCGATACTTAAATGTGTAGCAATAATTTCTTTAACTTTATCAGATATGTCACTCATTACATTCTCCTTAATTTATCTTATTATTATAGAAAATAAATGCCTAATTGTCAACAACTAATCCGTCAATTATATCGCCATCAACAAACATATCTAATGGATGTTTGTTTCCATAAAACTGATTTTGTATCCATGCATCTTCATCTTGGATATAATCAAACCATGGACTCACAGCATATACTAAACTACTTCTTTCCAGTCCAGGTTTATCTACAAAAGGTCTGTGTGTTAATCCAGTGTCCCAAGTTACCCAATCTCCTGGCTTGTAATAATACTTGCCAATGTTTTCTACTTCAATTCCAAAAGCATCTTGTGGTGCTGTTACTACCATATTAATTCTAGCTTCTACAAACATAGTATCATCTCTGTGCCACATATATTGATTAACTCCATCTTTGACTTCTGTGTTATCTATATTTTTAAAACTAGCTAACCTACTTCTTATAAAACTTCTTTTGAATAATCCTGCAATATGATTTAAGTATTCATAATTCATTACAGGTGTTGGTTGATTAAAACTCCAACTATCATTGTAAGTATTTTTTCTTGGGTACTTTGTTACTGACTCTTCTTTATCATCTTTATATCTTTGTTCCAATTCCGCACATTCTTGTTCGTTTATCACCCCCGCTTCTTTACATAGATATCTAAAGCCTCCATGCAATCCACGTTCTGCAATTTTTTTCCAAAGAGTCTTGTCAGCTCTTGCTAACATTATTTTTACATTTAGTTCTGGATTTTCTAATATGAATTGACTTTTAACATTAAGTCTTGGGTAACCTAATGTTTGACATATATCCATAACATGATCTTTATGTTTATATTCTGGATTGTATACTAAACTTAATCCACCATATGTTGGACTTCTAAATTCTTCATTGCCTAATATATTCAAAAAGCCAAACCAACCAAATGTTTCAAATGCTTCATTAACTGACTTCTGTGTTTTATCTAAATCAATTAAATTATTTTTAAACTTTACAACGCCATCAGCTTTAAACTTTGGTTTCATATTATCAACATAATACTTCAAATCAGAATTCTCTAATATCCAATCATGTATCACTTGATGTTCAGGACAATCTTTTACATAAAACTTCTTCATACTAAATGTGATAACCTTTCTTTTAATATTGAATAGTCTTCATAAAGACTAAATTGTAATCCTAACTTTGCTTCGCTACCTGTTCTTGTTCCGTGATAGCTTTGTGCATTTATTAATGTTGCAACATCATGATAGTAATCATCTGTCCTCATTTTGTTTTCATTATATAATTCTAATGGACAATCTAATGCTGTTAATGGAATGTATATACTAGCTTGTCTTGTTCCATCTTTGTGTGCTGGTAAGATAAAATCTTTGTCCAACATCTCTGCTACTATTCTACTACTACTTATTGACAAATCCAGAGGCAGTTGTTCTGCTACATTTTTAACACATTTAATATCTAACCAATCATTTATTCTTAGTTCATGATACTCTTCATCGTTGTCCCAAATATAAGCTAGATGCCATGGGCTACTTAATCTTTCAATAGTATCATGTATTGATTGATGATCAATTTTTAATTTAGTTAATGGTAAACAATTATCCATAGTGTTATTATATTTAAGTGAGTTTATAATGTCAATTATTTTGATTAACTCACGGTTTAAACTATTGGAAAATATTTTAAATAGTATTACACACCAACAATAATAATCCATTCACGTGAACTTTAAAGAGGGGGTAGCTATGGACAAAAACATTATTGAACAACTAGAAGAAAGACTTGACGACTTAGAGTCTAAAATACAAGACATCATGGACGTATTAGATATGCAAGAAGAACATGATGATTACGAAGACGAAAGCAATGACGATGAGATTTGTGACGAATGTTACGATGATCCTTGTGCTTGTTTACCAGAAGACTACGACTACGAAGACGAAGATGAAGATGAAGAAGAAAATGATTTCGAAGAAGAAGACGAGTACGAAGAAGAAGATGACTTCGAAGATGAAGGCGATGACTTTGAATATGATGAAGATGATGATATCGAAGACGCTGATTATGATGAAGACGAAGAAGACGAAGACACAAAACACTAAAGAAATTTGCACTTGTGGGTAAGGGTTTTCCTTACCCATTGTGATTAAATATACAATATGATTACAAAAAAAGACTACATTGAATTTAAACCTTACTGGGACTACCAACGAAAAGTACAATACAATAAAGAATTACTTAAAGAAAAAATAGATTCAATACGATTAAGTTTTGAGTTCCACGAAGGTGTTGATCTTCCTTTAGATGAAATGTATGATGAAATGTGGGACAATTTAGAAACAGAAGAATACGAAGATCCTCCAAAAGCATGGATACCTAAAGATGAAGATTATCAGGTAGAAGGCGAAGCATCAGGACAATCTCCTGAATTACTTTAATAAATCAAACAAAAAACTTACTTAAGAATTTTCCAATCCGTTTCAGATTCTTGTTGAGTATTAGTTCCTTCACCGTAAAGTCCTAGCACTTCACTAACAACAGGATGTCTTTCTATATCACCTTGTTCAAATTCAATTAGTGATATATTTTTACTTGTACCATTTCTACATCTTTCAACAAAATGCTGAAGTCCGTTCTGTTCATATCCTCTATCGTGTTGTGCAAGATCGCCAGTAACAACAATCCTTGATCTCTCACCTATCCTTGTTAACAACATTTTCATTTGCTCGGGTGTTCCGTTTTGCATTTCATCTGCAATAATCCAAGCGTCTTTAAATGTTCTTCCTCTCATATAGGCAAGCGGTGCTATCTCTACTAATTCTGATTCCATTAACCATTTTACGTGCTGAGGAGACCAATAGTCAGTCATGATATCATGTATAGGTCTTATCCATGGCATCATCTTATCAACCAAACCTCCTGGTAAGTATCCGTGTGATTCATCAACACTTACAGCAGGTCTTGTGATAATAATTTTGTTTATTTCTCCGGCGTTAAAAGATTGAATAGCATGATGCACCGCAAACAAAGTTTTGCCTGTTCCAGCAGGTCCCAGTGCTAACACAATTGAACGTGACCAATCAGCAAGAAGTCTATCGTAATGTTTTTGATTTACATTACGAGGTTGTAAAGTTTTCTTTTTATTGAACTCTCTTTGTTCTGATTTTCGTATGGCATTTAATTCTTCTTGTGTTATTCCTTGAGACTTGTGACGGTGTCTGTTACGTCTTTTTCCCATCTACTAGTATTTAAATGGTAAAAGAGTTTTAATAACACAGTGGTTATTCTATGTTTTTTGCTAATTTATAATAGTGTTCAGACAGTTGATATAAATGAGTTCGTTCGATTTCGTCAGAAGTCTTTCTGGCTTTATCTAATGTTTCTTTATATTTCTTATAAGCCGCTCCGGAATCATTTTCATAGTGGTCTCGTTTCCTACGGCCGTAATAGTTTCTTTTCATCTTCAGACCTGTTGTATCGGATTGTCGTTGCTCTAATTGTATTTAGTGTGCCACACTTAAAAGAGGAGGTAACTATCAATGATAGTGGCAGTGGCCTCCATACCATTAACTACCATTATTTAGTAATTAATTTAAAAATTATTGATCTGTGTGCTGTTCTTTTATGTAATTGTAGATTTGTTCCCAATTACTAGCCACTTTAACACTGTCTCTTTTGAAGTGCATATTGTATTCATGACTCATTAATATTGGTTTTAAACCTAGTCTTAATCCAGAGTTTACATTATATATTCTATCATCAATGTATATTAAGTTTGTTCCACTGAACTGTTCTAATGTTTCTCTTTCTTGTTCGCCTTGACTTATAAAAATCATACTACCAAAACAATCTGTTGGGAAGTGATCTTCTAAGTTTACATATCTGTAGTATTGTGCAATAGGTTTATCACTGAAGTTTGTTATACCTATAAATCTATATCCATCTTCATATAGCTTATTAATATAAACTTGAGCATCTCTAAAAGGTTCTAAGGTACTTGATATCATGTTAGTATTAAACTCTTCTTTTTTAATTACTGCTTCGTTGTAATCAATACCAAACTCTAAATGTATATCGTTATCATGATGAGCCACACCTGTGCTTTCATATCCTTGTAGTTCCATCCAACCAACAAATGCATCATGCCAATTGAATACTACTCCGTCTATGTCTGTAAGTATGACTTTATGTTCTTGTATATTGCTCATTTATACCTGCCCCTATATAATATTTAAGTGTTATGCAAATTAGTAAACTGGTTAGTAAAGTTTACTGAAATACCGACATATCGCAGTCTAACACTGTAGCGACTAGATGAATTCTATCCTCTTCGCCTCCGTTAAATGCATTATGGTATTTGGTGTTATTAGTCAAGTATACTGAACCATCGGCAGGCATATGATATACATCTGTGTCAACACACATACGAGCTCCTGGATTTGTTATTATTGGTATATGAAGTCTGGGCTCTGGGTCTCTGTGCCAACTTAATGTTGTTCTAGGTAGTTTCCAAAGTAGTCTAATTCTACCAAGCTGATATTTTTTAGTTAGTGTTTCATACACTTCTTTAAAATAAGTATCTTCAAACATCTTTACAAATTCAGAATATTTCTTTTCATCAATAGGTTTTTCTCTTGTAACTTCATTACCTGTTGAGTCTGGCATAGTCCAAAACAATCCTCTAACATTTCCTCCAGTAATTGAATTGTCATCACCTGGAACCTGTGTCAAACAAATTGCATTAATATCTCTTTCTCCTAAAGGAGATTGTCTTGCAACTCTGCTGTCAACTTCTTTCAAAGCTGTAACCAACTCATCTGAATCAAAAGTAATCTCTGGATCAGTGTAAAAATTTTTACTTGGTATAATCATACTAATATTTATTTGCCAATTACAAGCCAGTAACAGATTCTAGGAGGAATAAATTGTAACAGCCAACATCTTATTTTGTATACATTATACAATTCTTTAGCTGTTAAATCGTCAAGATTTTTATATGCTAATCGCCAATATGGCCAAGCTGTTGAAGTAATAACAAGATCAAAAAGATCATAAGATTGTTGTTTGTTGATATGTTCAAATAATCTTATTTGTAGGTAGCCCCACTTTTTAGAAATGATTTGTTTCTTGATCACACACTTTATACCTCTTTATAAAATGCGTTCCTTCGCTTATGCTACTTCCGTCCTAAGTGGATGAACGTAAAGTTATTTATTGTATTAGCTGGTTTTCTTTTAGTAATTTATGTAATTCTTCACTGTGATACATTTCTTTAACTATATCAGCTCCACCAATGAATTCACCTTTAACATATAGCTGAGGTATAGTAGGCCAGTCACTAAAGTCTTTTATACCTTGTCTTAACTCACTACTCTCAAGTACATCTATTCCTTTAAAAGAAACACCCATATGAGTTAACACTTTTGATACTCCTGCTGAGAAACCACACTGTGGAAAGTCTGGTGTACCTTTCATAAAGAGTACAACGTCATTACTATCTATTTGCTCTTGTATCTGTTCGTTTATATTCATATATTATTTCTTCCCTACTGCATCTAAGATAGCTTCTAGTTCTTCAAAGTCTTTTTCTTCTTCTGCAAATGAATGTTTGTGTGCAATTCTAACAGCTTTAGAAAGCAACGTAGGTTTGATATCAAGCTCTTGTGCTATTGCTTTGATAGTATCATTTAATCCGCCTTTAAGATCTTCTACTTCTTGCAAAACAGTAGATCCTTCTTGAATCAAAGTCATTAATTTATTTTTTTGTTCTGGTCCAATTGTGATTGCCATGTTATTACCTTCCTAACTTTTTCTCTCTACCAAGTGGTAGTAATTGTAGTTTCTGATATACGCCGCCTTTTTTAGCTTCCCATTCTACTGTAACTTGTCTTGCTTTGGTTCCAGATTGATATGATTTTACAGCTTTCTTCCAACTTACTGCTTCTACAGTTTTTGTTTCTTTACCATCGTTAAAGGTAAACGTTCTTTTTTTCGGCATAAACTCCTTTGTCTTTTAATTGTATATATCAAATATATAAGAAATTTATTATAAAGTCAATAGAAATTTAGGTTGCATTTATCCACAGCAGATGTTACTATAATAATGTAGAGTAATTTACACACAAACAAACACACACGAAAGGAGAAAATTATGTCTACTAATAAAAACGCCTACGAAATCCGTGCTGATATTTTAAAAGAAGCTACTGGATTATTACAATGTCAATACGAAAGAGAGATGAATCTTTGGGAGCAAACTAGAACCAGAGATCCTCAAACTGGAAAAATAATTGACGCAAATGATGGCAGTATGCCAAAACCAATCAAGACTAAAGACATATTAGATTGTGCAAATGAAATGTATTCGTTTGTAGATTCTAAGTAATCAAGTCAAAAAAATAGGGCGGAGTATTTCATCCGCCCTATAAGTTTTATATAAATTCAAAAACTTCCTAATTAAGATTAGTCAGTTAGTGCCTTATATTCTACTGCTACAGTCATTGCACCTGAAGTCGGAGTAGCTGATGTTGAGCCATCTGACTGTTTGAATGCTAGAGTTAGAGTAGCACCGCCGGCTGTGGCAGTTGCCGCATCTAAATCAATGATGTATGAACCAGCTGTTGTACAGTCTGACTCGTTTACAGTTGCTAGTGTTGCCGAACCATCTGAGATAGTAAATGAAGCTACAGAGCCACCTGCGTAGGCTACTGAAACGTTTACTAAGATTCTTGTAACATAATAAGTTGTTGAACCAGCATTAGGCATTGTACCTAAAGATACTGAACCAGAACCGTTTGTTACAGCTTTTCTGATTATTAAATCATCTACAGATGTTATAACGTTGTCGACTACCCATTTTCTAGTTACTAGTGCATCGTCAGTTGAACCAACTTTTGACTCATAACCATCTGGAACAACAACAAGGCCGTTACCTTTTGGTGTAAGAGCTACACTGATATGAGTATCACCACCAGTTGCCGCAATTGAAGGATTACCTGAAGTTGCCGCGTTAGTGATTGTGACTTCGTTAACAGCTGATGCAGTTTTTTCAAAGATAGCAATTTCGTTATCAGAAGTATCAAGAATTTTTACTTTACCTTCTGCATTACCGCCTGTACCACCTTTGATCATTACATCACCTGAAGCATTTGAACCAGTTCCGTTACCACCTTTTAGTACTAGGTCACCTGCGTCACCGGCTGATGAAGCACCACCTGATACTGTTAAAGAAGTATCGTCGTCACCGATAACAGTTGAAGAACCACCAGATGCGTCTCTGATTAATACTCTACCGTTTGTACCTTGTGACTCAAGAACTAGGTTAATGTTAGCATTACTGTCATCCGGGTCGATTGCGTGAATAGATACATTTGAAGATGTTGTTCTAATTTGTAGTTTTGTGTTATCTGCAATGTTGGCTGTATCTGCTTCGATTACAACGTTACCGTCTGTAGTATCTCTTAAAGCGTCTTGGTAAACATAAGAAACAGTTGTACCTGTTGACTTTAAGATTTTATTAGCACCACCAATTGTTACTTCACCTAATGTGTTACCAGCGCCACCAACTAAGATAGTACCTTGTGCGATTGAACCTAAGTTCTGACCTGTACCACCGTTTGCTAGAGCTAACTGACCACCCATTGTGTTGTTAGAGAAGTTGAAAGTTTTGTTTGTAAGAGTATCTGTTGAATCTCTTAAAACTAACTGACCAGTTGCGTTTGGAAGTGTTATTGTTCTATCTGCAGTCGGATCTTCAATTGACAGTGTTGTCTCATGAGCGTCTGCTGAAGCACCTTCAAATACGAAAGCATTTTGTACGTTAACTTCTGTTTGGTTAACTGTAGTTGTTGTACCTTGTACTGTTAGGTTACCAGTAATTGTAGTATTACCAGATAGAGTTGGGTTTGTAGGTATACCAATAGTCATAGTTTGACCTGATTGGGATGTTTCAATCTCGTTGGCTGTACCAGCGATTGTTAAAGTTTGAGAACCTAAAGAAACAGTTCCTGAACCTGAATCACCTGCTACTGTTTGCGTGATTGAACCGGAACCTGTATTATCATCAACATATTTTTTAGTTGCCGCATCTTGATCGTTTGATGGATCTGCAACGCCTGTAATAGCCGCTGAGCCCATTGCCGCACCTGTAAATGTTGGTGTATTACCTGAACCTAAACCTAATGATGTTCTTGCTGTGTTGCCATCTTCTGCTACGAAACCTGAAGCTGAACCTACGATAAATTTACCGTCTGTATCTGCCAAGCCTGCAATAGAAGCCAACTGTGCATCGAACGCCTGAACGTCTGAACCAATTGCTAGTCCTAAAGCAGTTCTAGCCGCGCCAGCATTGGCTCCGCCTGTACCACCGTTTGCAATTGGAAGTGTGCCACCTACTTGTGAACCAAGTGCTAGTGAACCACCCATGTTAGCTAAATTTAAATTAGATTCAGCTACGTCAAGTGTTAAGTTTGAACCACCACCGATAAGCACACCAGTACCGCCTGTAACTGTAATTCTTGAGCTACCTGCGTCTGCAATGTTATCTAATGATGTTTGACCAGTACCACCGTTTGTTTTAGCTAGTGTTCCAGTTACATCGTTTGTTGCATCTGAAAGATCGACAGTTACGTCAAGTGCACCACCTGAAATGTGTAGACCTGAGTTCGCCGCGATTGATACAGCAACGTTGTCTGCGTTTGCAGTTATACCGTCACCTGCTATCACGTTAAGTGTGTTACCAGATTTTGTCATACCAGTTCCAGCAACGATCTGGCCTGAACCAGAGAATTGTGTGAAAGTGATATCTGTTGTACCGACTGTGATATCGTCATTAGTTGTAATGATGAAACCTGCGTCACCATTTGTAGTACCTTCTTCAATGAAGAAGAACGCACCAGCTGTTACTTCTGCGTTTGTATCAAAGTCAGTTGCTCTTGCCGGAGTTGCACCTGCTGTGTAAACACCGTTTTGAGAAGCGTCAGTTTGATCTTTTAAAAGAACTCTGTCGCCGTCTGCAAGTGTTACACCGTCAATAGTGTCACCTACGTTAAGAGCTGTGGCGATTGTTACCGCCGCTGTTGAGGCCGCTCTGACTGAGGCTTTAACGTCCAAGCCATTGATAGTCGCATCTACATAAGATTTTGATGCGGCATCGTTAGCATTAGATGGTGTAGTTGCAACTCTAACTTGTGAAAGAGTTGAACCGTCTGTTGTAAATTTGAAGAATGAAGATGATGAATCATAGATCATTCTACCACCAGACTTACCAAACTGAACGTCATTACCTACGCCTTTAAGGCCATAGTTTTTAATGTCTGCCATGTTAATTTCTCCTTTAATTTTAACATTTAAGTTGTCTTAATTTAAGGAGGGTCTTCCTCGGTTGTTGCTTGAATGTCCTTTTCGTTCGGAAGGACTTGTATGTATTTATACCTACCGGCTGTTTATTGTATGATATTTAAAAAGAAAAAAGGTGCTGAGTAAAACCCAGCACCCTTAAAATGTTTAACTCGAATGAGTTATAAGCTATTATGCTACTGCACCGTAGTCAAAAGTTGCTACAGAAGTCGCTGTCAAGTCACCAAAAGAAAATGAATTTGATAACATTGTTCCTTTGTGTAGACCGTGACCATGCATCGGGAAGTTGTCTGAACCAGCTGTTATATTGCCATAGTCTGTCATAGCTAATAAATCAACAGTTGCTTTCACGTGCCAACTTACACCAAGTCCATTGTATGCACCTAAAGCCATCTTGCTCAAGTTATAATATCTAAATGTGTTCATTTCTATATCCTCCTTTTTGCAAAATTACATTAAGTTAACAAGTACTTCGATTACTCCTGACTCACCGTCAAAGTTCTCTAATGCTTTACCAATCATAGCACCACCAATAAATGATGAAGCTTTTGCATGACCGTTTGCTGTACCTACTAGCATATCACCTTTAGCAATAGGACCAGTTACCTTACAAGGTACTCTTCCTGATAATGCTACGTATGGGTGAGTGTCATCGTTACCTGCGTCTTTGTTCATCATGAACGCTGGCGCTGTAGAAATAACACCTGCTAATCTTGTAGGTGCGTCTTCGTTACACATTTCGATTTCGTGTTCACCACCAAAACATACTACTGTACCAGCTTCCATTGCCGCACCTGAATGATATCTCTCAGCCAAGTCAGCGTATTTGGCGCTTGATGCTACACCTGAAAATAAGCCAGCTACTATTGTTTCTGAACCTACTGTCCAGTTGTCTGCTGATTCATCCCAGATAAATGTTTTGTTTGTTGAATCACCTCTCTCAACTTCAATACCAGCATTCTCAGTTGGAGAACCTGATTGGTTGTTGTTAAGAACGATAATGTTGTCATCGACTGTTAATGTCTCTGTGTTTACTATTGTTTGTGTTCCTGACACTGTTAAGTTACCACCAATTACAACGTTTCCTGTTGTAGTCATGTTAACCACAGATGTTAAAGAACCTGATGCGATAGACATAGTACCATCAGTAATTAATGCTGATGCTCTTAAATTGTCTACGAATACGTCATTCCATTCAGTACCATTTGCACCTAAGTTGTAAGTGTCATTAGCACCTGGTAGGATTGCCGCTGATGTAATTTTAGCTACTAGGTTACCACCTGCTGTCATTTGTACTTCATCGTTATCTGATGATGCTTCAACTTTTACGTGTGTATCTGCATCAGCATCTGTGATAGCATTTGAAGACAAATTGTCAACTGAGGCTTTAGTAGCTAACTCAGTACCGCCTGCTGTTGATCCGTCGTGTACGTGGATTGAGTCTCTAGTAGTGTTTACTGTAATCTCACCTGCCGCACCTGTGAACGAACCGTGTTCAGCCGAAGTACCTCTTCTTAATTGTATTGTATAATTAGGCATTTGTGTTGCTCCTTTTATCCTTATCGCGATAAGTCATTATAACTTATCCAACTAATTTACTCTTTATATTTCTCTATCTTGCTGTCCGCTGTATTCTATACAGTTCTTTGTTGTTACAAGTATACTTGTGATTTGCCTTTTTTGTAATGTTGATGTCCTAGAAATTCAGAACTCAAGCAACTAGAAGTTGGATCACACTCTTATTTAAGTTAAATACGTATGTAATTAAATACATACACAAATAAAAAAGTAAAAAAATTATGGCATTTACACAGAAAAAAATTAACTTGCTTTGGGATAGCTGGTCCGATAAAGGCCCTATGCCTAACGGACTTCACTACAAGTACAGAGCAGACTGGGATACTCACTGGAAGAACCAGTATGGAACTAACGTACTAACACGTTTTATTCCTTATGATCGCTATGCTCTGGGATTTTTTCCTGTGCTAATGCAACAATGTAATATTACTTATCAGAACACAACACTTGATAATATAGTACTTGATGATCCTAATATAGAAAACTGGTATGTTATGGAACCTAATCATATGGATGTTAGTCTTATAACTGAAAATATGTTTGGTAATATAGACTGGAAGATAATCAAACTGCTTAGACAAAAAAAGATAAAGCTAATATTTTATTATGCCTTTGAAGCTTTTCCTTTCCAGCAAGTTGATTGGATGAGAATGTTACAA
>MDTG01053950.1_pt1 | contig 12992 bp, 13 predicted proteins | sample 811421 | NCBI WGS metagenome assembly MDTG01 (sample SAMN05326645, study PRJNA326480) | marine metagenome | isolation source: seawater | place: Pacific Ocean: South East | collected 2011
CGATTTTGAATTCTTCGGGATAACGCGGATTGCTCATGGCACCTCCTAGTGGGCCGTATTATGAGGCCAGGAGGTGTCTACGAAACTAGGGGCGATTCAAGTATCCGGTTACCGAGTGGGAGCAGGAGTGGAGCAATCGCACGGCTCGGGTCATGGGGCACAGCAACCCTTTTGTCACAGGTGACAGGGTCTGGTCGCTGGGGTACAGGCCAACGCGCGATGGCGTTGTGTCGCCAGCTCCGGTTGCGCCGCCTGCGCAGAGGGCGAGCAGCGCCGGCGGCATCATCGGTAACCGCAACAGCAAGGTTTACCACTTGCCCTCCGGCTGCCCGAGCTACGACCGGGTCGCGGCGCGCAACCAGGTGCATTTTGACACTGAGGCGGCCGCCGTGGCTGCCGGGTTCAGGAAGGCAGGGAATTGCAGCGGCTGAGGCGGTAGCAGGCTTGAGCCACTTGCTGGGCGCAGCGCGGTTGACTGGGTACACTTGTGCTCTGGTGCCGTTGCCGTCGACTGTGATGGCGGGTCAATCGAAAGGTTGCATCACTGTTCACGATAGATCGCAGGGAAATAGGGAAATTAAGCGCTGCGCCAGCGCAAGGTATTTGAGGGATCATGTTTTCAATTCAGACTCACTGTTTGGACTGCGCGGACATTACGCCGTCGCTGAACGAAGAAATCTGGGCGCTGTATGGCCAGGCGCACACCATCGCTTTTGAGCAATTCAGCGAGCGCTGGCAACGGCTGGACCGGGTCGTGCTGTTTCGTCAGCGCGCCTCCGGCAGGCTCATCGGGTGTATCGGTGTACGTTTTCATGACTTTTTGATTGCCGGCAGCCGGCCAATGCCCACGCTGTACTTTGGACAGGTGTATATCGAGCCGGCGTTTCGCGGGCGCATGCTGATTCAGCGGACGGTGCTGGGCCTCATGCTGAAGGCCAAGTGTCGGCATCCGCTGGGCACCTGCTACTTCTGGACCGATGCGCTCACCTACAAGCCGTACCTGGTGATGGCCAACAACCTTGCCGACTATTACCCGCACCCGGATCGTGCAACGCCGCCGGATATTCTTGCACTGCAAGACGCTATCGGTGCGCGCTACTATCCCGATACCTTCCAGGCCGAGACGCGAACGGTAAACAAGCCGTCCAACCTGCTGAATGACCAGTCGGTAGTGATAACCGAACGGGATCTGCAGAATCGCTTTATCGGCTTTTATGCACAGCGCAACCCAGGGCATGCCAAGGGCGATGGTTTGTTGCTGGTGTGTCCGATGAGCCTGAAGAACGTGCTGCATTTTCTGCTCAGGCTGATCCGCAAGAAGCGTCAAAGCAGGGGGCGCCATGCAGGTTGAACACTATGCTCTGTACCGCATGCGCCTGCCGTTTCGGCAGGTGTTCAAGCACGCGCTGGCGCAGCGCCAGTCATCCGAATCGCTGTTGCTGCAACTGACGTCAATGCAGGGCGGTGAGCCGCTGTCAGGTTATGGCGAAGCCTTGCCGCGCGACTATGTGTCGGGGGAGACCCTGGAGCAGACCGAGTTGGCCATACGCCAATTCCTGCCTGAGTTGGCGGGTGTGACACTGACTGACCTGGCGAGTGTGACCCGCTTGTGCGATGCCTTTGAACAGCGCTTTGAGCAGCAGCAATGCGCTCGCGCGCTGCTGGAGCTGGCCTTGCTGGATCTGCTCAGCAAGGTCCGCGGCGAGCCGGTCGCACAGTGGTTTGGCGGGCTGAAAGCCAGGCGTATTCAGTACTCGGCCGTTATCTCGGACGAGGCGCCCGAGGGGCTGTCCAGGCTGGTGCGGCAGATGCAGGGCTTTGCTGTCGGCCCGCTGAAGTTGAAGGTTGGCGGCGATCTCGCGCGCATCAATGCCCAATTGGAGTTGCTGCGCACGCACTATCCGTCCCATGACATTCGCCTAGATGCCAACGGCGCCTGGGCCCAGACGCCTGCGGCCGAGATCGCTCAGCTTGTGCAGCGGTTTGCCATCTCCAGTATCGAGCAGCCGGTTATCACTGAAGACACGGCGACCCTGGTGCGGGCGCATGCCGAGATAAAAAGCCGCTGCGAGGTACGGCTTGTGCTGGATGAGCAGGTCCGGCTGCCGGCGGTGCTCGATGAGTTGATTGGGGCGCAGGCGCTGGACTGTCTGAACATCAAGATCTCCAAGGTGGGTGGTTTGATCAACGCGTTGCGTTTTCACGCCAGAGCTGCGGCGGCAGGTTTGGAATGCCAGTTGGGCGCCAATGTGGGGGAGAGCTCACTGATCACCAGCGCAGCGCAGCTGTTTGCTGGCTTGACCGGCGATCTGATCTATCACGAAGGGGCTTACGGCAGTCTGTTGCTGGAGCAGGACTTGTGCGCAGCGCCGGTAATGTTTGATCAGGCGCAGCAGGCGGATCTGGCGCGTTTTGATCAGATGCTCGGCTGGGGTATTGAGCCCGATCTGGCGATCTCCGGCCTCACGCGGCTGTAGCTGCAGGCGGCAAGGCTAAATTGAGGCCGGGGGCGAATTGTTTATGCTGAATATCTTTAGAAAAAGACGCTCCCCCGCTGCAGCGCCAGTGAGCATGCCGCCGGTGGATGAGCGGCGGGTAGCGCTCTGGCGCGCGTTGTCGGAGCTGTTTCTGGACACTGAGCCCGATACGCTCACCTTTGATTATGTGGCTCGCGTGGTGCTCGAGTCCGGCTACCGCCCGGAGCAGATACGACAGGTGTTGTGGGCTGAGCTGTATCCGGTGCTGGCGGCTAATCTTGCGTCGGTGGCCGGGGAGTGGGCCGGCTGGTCCGATGCCTGGTTGCTTGAGCATATTCGGCCCGCCAGTGAGCCGGCCAGACAGGGCGGCCATGGCAGTACAGCGCGGGAGATTCGTCGTTGCTGGGCCGAGATTGCCGCGCGTTTGCCGACGGATTTCAGCTAGGATGCATGCCTGATCCAAAGCCCGAGGATAACTGCGTGGATTTTCAAACCATTCCTGTTGTGCGCATTTTCGACGAGCAGAAAGCGCGTGAGTTTTACCTTGGCTTTTTGGGGATGCAGGTTGATTGGGAGCACCGCTATGAGGCGGGTTTTCCGCTCTACCTTCAGGTGTCTAAAGGCTCGCTGGTCCTGCATTTGAGTGAGCACTCGGGTGATTGCAGCCCCGGCAGCAAGTTGTTCGTCAATGTCAGTGACGCGTCAGCCTTGCTGGCAGAGCTACAGGGGCGGGATTATGCCTATTGCCGCCCGGCGATGGAGCTGGCGCCCTGGGGCGACCAGGGCTTCAGCGTGACCGACCCGTTCTCCAACCGGATCTGGTTCAACCAGCCGGGCGACTGACCTGGCAAGTCTCCTCTAATACGCGTTGTATCTGCGTAGCTCATCAGCCAGCAGGGCCACCAACTCGGCTGCCGGTAGCTCCCGCGCCCGTGTCGCGCCTTGTCCTGCCCAATGGGCAGCGAAGGCGTGATTGCCCTGTGCGCTGGCGGCGGCGTGCAGCTGCTTGGCGGCGTCATAGGCGAGCGGGTAGTCCGGTACCTCCGGGCTGCCCGGAGTCTCGCAAAAGCGGATGAAATCATTGACGATGCCGCGCGCTGGTCGCCCGGAGAAGCTGGCGGTCAGGCGGGGATCGCCAGCCCGCTCGCTTTTCAGATTGGCACGGTAGGCGGGGGCGGCACTGGACTCGGGGCAGAGTACAAAGGCAGTGCCCAGCTGCGCCGCTGATGCGCCCAGCTCGAGCATGCGGGCAACGCCCTGGCCGTCCATGATGCCGCCTGCGGCGATGATGGGCAGGCTGCACTGTTCGGCGAGCCTTGATACCAACGCTGTCGTGCTCAGCTGCTCGTCATGGGCTCTGGGGTCAAAGATGCCGCGATGGCCGCCCGCCTCAATACCTTGCGCGACCACTGCATCCACCCCCGCCTGCTCGATTGCTGCTGCCTCCTCAACGCTGGTTGCGGTCGCCAGCGTGCATATTCCCGCGCGGCGCAGGGCGTCGATGTGCTCGGCTGGCGGCAGCCCAAAATGAAAGCTGACCACGGCGGGGCGCTGTTCAAGCAGCAGCTCCAGCGTGTCGCTGTCGCCCACAAAGCTGCGATAAATCTCCTCCAGCGTGGCAGGTGCAGGAGCAGCGGCGGCTTCAAATAAAGGGCTGAGGTGGGCGAGCCACGCCTGGGAGCGCTGGGTGTCAGGCTGAGGTGGTGCGTGGCAGAACAGGTTGACGTTGAAGGGGCGTGTCGTCAGTGCGCGGGTTTTGTTCAGGGCATCTCGGGCCTGATTCAAGGTGCCTGCGCCGATAGCAATGGAGCCCAGTGCCCCGGCGTTGGAGGCGGCTGCCGCGAGTTCGGGAGTGGATACGCCAGCCATCGGCGCCTGGATGATGGGTATTTCTATACCCAGGCGTTCGAGCAAAGGGTGGGTGGATCTCATGCGCTCTCCTTGGGTGTTGCTGTATTCTTTTTTGGAGAATAGTATTTAATAAATGTTCTTTCAATGAGAATTATATGGATTCGGAAACGCTTCGAATATTTGCCGCTGTAGCGGCGGAGCTGAGTATCACGCGCGCTGCGGCGCGGCTGGGCAGGGCGCCGTCCAACGTCACCACACGGATACAGCAGCTGGAGAGCGATCTGGGCACGGAGTTGTTCGTGCGTACGGGTAAGCGCCTGTTCCTGTCGCCGGCCGGAGAACGTCTGGTCGACTACGGTGCCCGAATGTTGGCACTGGAGGACGAGGCGCGGCAGGTGGTGAGCGGCGGCGGCCATGCGGGCGTATTGCGCCTTGGCAGCATGGAAAGTACGGCGGCAGCGCGGCTGCCGGCCATATTGGCGGCCTTTCACCAACGGCAGCCAGCCACGCGCATGCAGCTGCAGACTGGCCCATCAATGCCGCTGCTGGAGCAGGTGCGTAACGGGCAACTCGACTGCGCCTTTGTTGCTCTGCCGGCTGATTTTGGCGGTGTTGAAGCCTTGGCTGACCTGGGCCTGCAGGCGCGGGCTGTCTGGCGTGAACAGCTCCTGCTGGCGATGCCGTCTGGAGCATTGGCAGGCGGTGATATTGATCATCTGGCTATTCGTTCGCTCGCGGCGTTTCCTCAGGGGTGCACCTACCGGGGTGTCGCCGAAGCGTTGTTGGGTGTGCACGGGTCGACCGGGTGGCGCGTGCAGGAGATGGCGTCCTATCACGCGATGATCGCCTGCGTAGCTGCCGGGGCCTGCGTAACATTATTGCCCGAGAGCGTGCTGAACCTGAGCCCTGCACGGGAGCAACTGCAGACATGGCGAGCGGGGCCGGCTGATACGCTGCTGGTATGGCGTGAGCGCTCCTTCACGCCCGCCCTTGAGCAACTGTTGGCGTTGCTGCCGGAGGTCGCTGATGGCGCGGATGCTTGATCTGCGCTCGGCAGCAGAGGCGGCGCTGATCCTGGTCATCGGCATGGGGTTTGGGCGCTTTGCCTTTACCGCCATTTATCCGCTAATGGTGGAAGAGGGCGTTATCACGCTGCAGGGCGGCAGTATCGCGGCCTCTGCCAACTACGCCGGTTATCTGCTGGGCGCTCTGCTTTTAATGTGGGCCCGCAGTCATCGGGCGAACCTGCTCTGCGTGGTAGCTACGCTGGGCACGGCGGCCTGCCTGGCGGTGCTGGCCATGCTGACATCTGTCTGGGCGATTGTTGTGGTACGCCTGCTGGCGGGCGTGCTCAGCGCTGTGGCTATGGTGGCCGGGTCGTTGTGGCTGTTTGAGCACCGAGCGCAGTTTGCTGGTGCGCCGCTGTTGTACGCCGGCGTGGGCGTGGGTATCGCTTTGTCTGCCGAGCTGTTGGTGCTGGGCGGACAGTTTGGTTTGCATAGCGGCGGGATGTGGCTGCTGCTCGGCGCCGCTGCGTTTGTAATGGGCCTGCTTGCGTTGCCCGGTTTGTTGTTCAGCCCGGCTGTGTCGGCAGGCCTGTCAGCAGATAGCGTCAAGAGCAGCGCGCCGCCTGTTGCCGCCCGCCCGCTGGTCTTTCTTTATGCTCTGGCCGGTCTCGGCTATATCGTTACGGCAACCTATCTGCCGGTGCTGGTTCGCGACAGCTTTCCAGATCTGAACGCAGCCCATGTCTGGGCGGTATTTGGCCTGGGGGCTGCGCCCTCGTGTTTTCTCTGGCATCAGGTACATGAGCGGCTCGGCACCCGCGCAGCCTTGCGGCTCAACCTGCTGGTTCAGGCCTGCGGTGTGGCGTTGCCGGTGTTGCTGCCATCAACCACCGGATTCATTCTGAGTGCCCTGCTGGTGGGCGGCACTTTCATGGGGACCGTGACCATCGCCATGCCTGCGGCGCAGCGCGCTGCGCGGCAAGGCGGTGCCAACCTTATGGCTATCATGACACTGGCTTACGGGGTGGGGCAGATTCTTGGTCCGCTGATGGCTGATCGGCTGCACGCGGTGTTTCTGAGTTTTAACAGCGTGCTGCTGGCCGCTGCCGCGGCGTTGCTGTTGGCAGCGGCCTTGTCGTTGCGTCTTTAGCCTCGCAGCAGGGTTATTTGGGGAACAGGGCGGTGATGATCAGGCGCGCACCAAAGCCCTCGGCGCGTTCTCGGTGCTGTCGACCCAGTAGCGCAGGCCGCCACCGATACTGAACAACTGGCCGCCAACCGGCACCACCTTGGATACGACAAAGTTGATGGGCACCGCTCTGTCGTGGTTTTCCCAGTCGTGGGTGGCTTCGCTGTTAAGGGTGTAGGTCACGGCGGACGGTGTGGTGTAGCTGCCGAATGGCTGAATGAAGGTGCGGTTGATATCGGTGCGCCGCCCGGCGTCTGCCACATCAACCAGATGATTGAACAGCAGGCCGACGGTCCACGGGCCGCTTTGGCGCAGGGCGAACACCGGTCGGGCCAGCGGCCCAGGTGTCGGCGGTCAGCTCATCTTCCGAGCCAGTGGGCAGCATGACGACGGGCCCGGCACCCCAGATCCAGCCGCTTGCGGTTGGCTCTTTGGGTGAGAAGAACAGGCTTTGTACGGTATCGCCCGTACCGGTCTGGCTGCCAGCGCCGGGGAAGACGTCACTTTGGTGGGTGATCGGCAAGATGGTGCGTGAGATAAGGTTCCAGTCTTCACTGATCGAGATGGGGATGACCGGCTGGATGTTTAGCGTGTGCCGCTCGCCATTGTTGTCGGGGCCAATGTTGTGATCGTAGTTGTATTGAAACGGCACGCTGATCAATGCCGCCACCGGGTTGCTGAGTGACTTGGCGAGGTCGGCGGCGGCCTGGTCGGCGCTGGCGCTGAGTGTGTGCAGGGCGGCGAGCATCGCCAGTGCGCTGATGGGGATAATCCGAGGCATGAGGCTAGTCCTTTCCTTGGCGTCAGGGTGGTCTTGGTTGTGTCGGTGTAGTCACGCTGCTAGTGGTTGTAAGGGCCTAATGGGCAACCTGTCGCAGAAATGGCCATTCAGCTCATTGATAGCGCTGTGATCACGACATGCCTAGTGGTTTCGGTTGCCTGGTCTATCGGTGAGACTCCTTGAAACGCCCGTTCCAGAGGTGTTTGTCTTGCTTTCGGCAAGGCTGGATAACAAGAGAGGTCAGCTCATGCAACAGCCACAACAGGCAAAGAACGCCTGGCGGGTCCTTTTTCTGCTGTTCCTGGCGAACATGTTCAACTTTTTCGACCGCACCATCCCGGCCATCATCATCGAGCCGCTGCGCATGGAGTGGGATCTGAGTGATTTCCAACTGGGCCTGGGCGGCACTGCCTTCACGGTTGTTTATGCGCTGGCTGGTATTCAGCTGGGGCGCATGGCTGACGTTGGTTCGCGCCGCAAGATCATGGGCTGGGGCCTGGCGGTGTGGAGCGGCTTTACCGCGCTGACCGGGGCGGCCTGGAACTTCTGGAGCTTCCTGATCATTCGTATGGGTGTTGGCGTGGGTGAGGCCAGCTATGCACCGGCGGCCAATTCTCTGATCGGCGACCTGTTCCCGGCGCACAAGCGCGCACGGGCAATGGGCATCTTCATGCTCGGTTTGCCGCTTGGCCTGCTGCTGGCCTTCTTCACGGTCGGTGCCATGGTTGAGGCTTTCGACAGCTGGCGTGCGCCGTTCTATATCGCCGCAGTGCCGGGGCTGCTGCTCGCAGTGTTCGTCTTCATGATCAAGGAGCCTGCACGTGGCGCCGCTGAAGTAGTGAAGACCAGTGCCGCGCCGGTCGACAAGCCCATGCGCAAGATCTTTGCCGTGCGCACCTTCTGGTGGCTGACGCTGGCGGGCCTGGCATACAACTTTGCCTCCTACGCCTGTAACTCCTTTATGGTGCCGATGCTGCAGCGCTACTTTCATCTGTCGCTGCAGGAGGCGGCGGTCTCTACCGGCGTTATTGTTGGTGTGACCGGCCTGGTTGGTCTCACCACTGGCGGCTGGATTGCTGACAAGGTGCATCAACGCTGGGCAACCGGGCGGCTGATGTTTGGTGCCGTCAGCATGCTGGTCGCCGCCTTGGCGACAGGGTATGCATTGCTGCAGGAAGAGATCGAGATTGGTCTGTTCATCGCCGTGTTCTCGATTGGTTGGCTGTTCTCCTACAACTACTTCACCAGTGTGTATACCGCGATTCAGGATGTCATCGAGCCGCGCCTGCGCGGTACGGCGGTGGCGCTGTTCTTCGCCTGCCTGTACCTGCTGGGTGGCGGCATGGGGCCGGTGGTAGTAGGGCTGATGTCTGACCACTTTGCCGAGGCGGCGCGGGTGGCTGCCGGTGCTGCCGAAATGAATGAAGTGTTCAAGGCCCAGGGGCTGCACGATGCGATGATCTCCATCCCGGTTGCGTTGCTGGCTGCCATGGCGGCGCTGCTGATGGGCGCGCGTTGCTTCGTTGCCGACTCCAAGAGAATGGAAGCGGCGATGGCGGCAGATGAGCCTGAAGACGCATCGGACCAGGCGGCTGCGACGGCGTGAGTTGATCACTGCTCGACAAGAAAACCGGCGCTGGCCGGTTTTTTTGTGCATGTTGCCGGCAGGCTGCGGCCGGATGTTCTCATGGCGTTGGGCGGCAGTTTTGACCGGCGCAGCGACGCTGGGCTGGGCAGGGAGCCGGCGTGCTCAGAAAGGGCAGGCAGGTTGCAGGGTATTGAGCAGATTGCCGACCTTGGTCAAGGTTTCCTGGTACTCAAGCTCCATGAGCGAGTCGGCTACGATACCGCCGCCGCCCCAGCAATGGATTCGCTGGCCATGGCAGATCAGGCTGCGAATGGCGATGTTGAAGTCCATCTGACCCTCGCAGCCCAGGTAGCCGACGCTGCCGCAATACAGGCTGCGGCGCACCGGCTCCAGCTCCTCGATGATCTGCATCGCGCGGATCTTTGGGGCGCCGGTGATGGAGCCCCCGGGGAAGGCGCGCATCAGCAGGTCAATGGCATCGCAGTCGTCGCGTAGTTGGCCGGTCACGCTGCTGACCAGGTGGTGCACGTTTGGGTAGCTCTCTAGACTGAACAGCTCCGGCACGCGAATACTGCCGGGTTTGCAGCTGCGGCCCAGGTCGTTGCGCAGCAGGTCGACAATCATCAGGTTTTCTGCCCGGTCTTTGTTGCAATCAAGCAGCTCTTGGGCCAGTGCGTGATCCTCGTCAGCTGACTGGCCGCGCGGGCGGGTGCCCTTGATGGGGCGGGGTTCCACACGCCCCTCACGTACCTCGATAAAGCGTTCAGGCGACAGGCTGAGCAGGGCGCCGCCGGGTACTTCCAGATAGGCAGAAAAGGGTGTCGGGCTGCGCTCGCGCAGGCGGGTGTAGGCCTCCAGCGGGTCGCCGCTGAATGTTGCGCTGAAACGCTGGGCCAGGTTGATCTGGTAGCAGTCGCCGGCATGAATGTACTGCTGGATGCGCTCGAAGGCTGCGGCGTATTGGCTCCTGCTCTGGTCTGCGCCAAAGGGCGCGGTCAGGCTGAATGTGCTCGCAGGCTCGGCCGGCTGCTCAAGCGCAGTCAGGAGCTGGGCTTGCCGCGCCGGCGAAACGCTGGGGTGGCATACCAGCCAGCAACGCTGCTGCTGTTGGTCGCTGACCAGGCTCCAGTCGTATAGCCCGAAGGCCAGGTCCGGCAAGGGTATGTCGTGCCGCGCCTGCTCGGGCAGCACTTCGAGTTGGCGGCCGTAGTCGTAGGCGAGATAGCCCGCCAGCCCGGCACCAAAGGGCAGGGTGATACCGTCAGGCCAACTGGCCGGGCCGAGCTGCTGCAAGGCTGCGCGCAGGTGTTGCTGGTCTGTTGCAGGGTTGCCGCTGCTTGTGAGCTGCCGGAGCGGGCCCGCGCAGAGCATGCTGTAACGCCCCAGTTGACTGCGCTGGTCGGCGGAATCGAGCAGGATAGCGGCGCCCATGCTGCGCACGGCGTTTAGCCGTGGCAGTGGGTCTGCCTGGTAGGCCAGCTCGTGGAGCTGGTAGTCAGGCATGGAGTCGCTCTTTGGTCATGCGCTGGTGGCGTTGGCTTCGTCACTCGACAGCGGTGCGTCCGGCAGCTTGGCGAAGTGCTTCTGGGAGAAGGCCACACGCTCCTCGGCGCTTTCCTCGCGGCCTTCCTTCTTGAGCTGTGCCAGGTGGTGCTCGACCATGTGGCAGCGCTTGGTCAGGCCGGCGTCGTTAGCAATCTGGATGTTAAGACCGGGCCGGGCATTGAGCTCCAGAATCAGCGGCCCCTGGTCCTGATCCAGAACCAGGTCAACGCCGATGTAGCCCAGGCCCGACAGCTCGTAGCAGGAGGCGGCCAAGTGCATAAAGCCGTTCCAGTCAGGCAGTTGCACGCCGTCTACCGGGTTGGTGGTATCCGGATGCTTGCTGATGATCTTGTTCAGCCAGGTGCCCTTGAGGGTGATGCCGGTGGCCAAGTCTACACCGACGCCAATGGCGCCCTGGTGCAGGTTGGCCTTGCCACCGGACTGGCGCGTCGGCAGACGCAGCATGGCCATGACCGGGTAGCCCATTAGGCAGATGATGCGGATATCCGGCACGCCTTCATAGCTGATGCTTTTGAAGATCTGGTCCGGGGTCACGCGGTATTCGATCAGCACCCGGTCACGGTGGCCGCCGAGTGAGTAGAGGCCGGACAGGATGCTGGAGATGTGGTGACCAATCTCGTCGCGGCTGATGATCTTGCCGCCCACGGTTTTGTACATGCCTTCAAAACGGTCGGCGATGACGATAATGCCGTCACCACCGGCGCCCTGCGCCGGCTTGATTACAAAGTCGCGGTGTTCGGCAACGATACTGTCGAACTTGTCGAAGTCCTTCTCGGTATCGATGATGCCGTACAGCTGCGGCACATGGATGCCGGCGGCGATGGCGCGCTCCTTGGTCAGGATCTTGTCATCGACCACCGGGTACAGGTGGCGCTTGTTGTACTTGAGCACGTAGTCCGCATTGCGGCGGTTGATGCCCATGACGCCGGCCTCGGACAGCGCCTTCCAGGTTTTCCAGAACATGCAGCCTCCTCAGCTCTTGGTCAGCGCCTTGAAGCGCATCAGCTCGGTGAGGCGGTAGCCGCGGTAGCGACCCATCGCCAGCATAAAGGCCACCAGAATCAGCAGCACGGCCGGGAAGGTGAATACGAAGTAAGTCAGCTCCGGAATGGTCATCAGCAGGTGTGCCAATGTTGCGGCAACCAGCGTGCCCAGGGCGGTTTTAAGCGACTGGGCGCCGCCACGTTCTTCCCAGGTGATCGACAGGCGCTCGATGGTCATGGTCAGAATCACCATCGGGAACAGCGATACCGACAGCGCCTTCTCCAGCCCAAGTTTGTGGCTGAACAGGCTGATCGCGGCAATCACCAGGACCACGAAGGTCAGCACGATGGACAGGCGCGGCAGCATCTGCAACTTGAGGTGTTCGAGGTAGGAGCGCAGCGACAGACCGAGGGCGGTAATCACGGTGAACAGCGCAATACCCCAGCCCAGCTCGGTCTCGCGGAAGGCGAGGGCGATCAGTACAGGGGTGAAGGTACCGAGTGTCTGCATGCCAATCAGGTTGCGCAGGATCAGAATGACCAGTACCCCGACCGGGATCATGATCATTACCTGATACACGCGCTGGGCCTGCAGCGGCAGACCGTACAGGGAGTATTCCAGCAGCGCGGAGGCACTGTTCTGGGTGGTCAGCTTGGCCAGACGCAGGGCGTTCATTTCGCTGTTGCTGACAGTCAGGGTAACGCTGGCCTGACGGCCGCCTTCGAGCGACAGCATCGGGTTGCTGCCGGTCCACCAGACCAGGCGGTTGTCAGGGATGCCCTGTTGGCCAGTCTCCGGATGGAAATACAGCCAGCGTTCGCCGTTGTAGCTGCGCAGCCAGAGTTCGGGCGTCTGGGCGTCGGTGTTTTCCAGGCGAATGGTGTGCACCAGCTCCAGCGGAATGCGGGCGTTGGACAGCAGCAGTTCAATCACGCGTGCTTTGTCCATGGCGCTGGTGCCGCCGGCCAGCAGCAGTTTGACGTTATCGTCGGTGATGTCGTTGACCCGGCGAATGGTCTCGCTGATAAAGGTTTCGATATCAGCCGAGTGCTGGCGGATAGGGTTGATCAGGGCGTCGGCGGCTACCTGCTCGGGGCCTTCGAGCTGCACCGGTTGCGGCGCGGGCGGCGGCGCGGATTTGGCCTGCTCCTCGCTATAACGCTGGGTCAGTACCAGGCGGTAGTAGAGCGTCTGGGTGCCACTGGCACGGCGTGAAGACCAGGTCACGCGGCGGTTGCCGGCCTGGTTGTTGATGTTCACACCGTAGTTGTTGGAGATAAAGCTCTCATTCAGGCTGACGTAGTCCTGATTGAGCGGCGGAATAAAGAACTGCGCCTTGATCGGCGTGCCGGGTACCGCGCGAAACTCGACCTTGGCATCCAGGCTCCAGATGTCATCGGTCTCGTCTTCGGTCACGGGTATATCGAGGAAGTAAATCTGGTAGCCGGTAATAAGGACGCCAAGGCTGACCAGTACGGCGATCAGGATCTTCAGGTGCAGATTTATTGATTGCATAGTTATCTCAACAACTGTTGTAGGTCCGCCTGAC
>MDTG01205028.1_pt1 | contig 12991 bp, 10 predicted proteins | sample 811421 | NCBI WGS metagenome assembly MDTG01 (sample SAMN05326645, study PRJNA326480) | marine metagenome | isolation source: seawater | place: Pacific Ocean: South East | collected 2011
ATGGTGAAGAGGGTTCTTGCAATTTATCTAATAAAAGAATTTCTATGCAAGCAAGCATTCCAGGAACAAGTATGATCAGACGATCAGACGACGCTTTAAGGTTTGATTGTAAGACAAAAACTGGAAAAAAAGCATTCGGCAGCATTCCAAGTGAAATGGAAGGCGCTAAGTTAGGTGCTAGTGTTGTATTTTTTGACTTAGGAATTACAGACGCGATTACTGATAAGCATAGAACTTATCCTTCTAGCTACGTTATTCCAGTTAGATAATTTAATGGGGTTTGGGGCACCTAGCAACAGAACGCCCCATTATTTACATATAGTCGCATAGATAAAATTAGAGATTTAATTTATTTTACGAAATGGAATTAATATTTATTATTCTTGTTTTATTTCTAATTTATTATCTTTTTAGGCCAACGTCCAAAGAGGAATTGGATAGATTTAAAAATAACGATAATTGGTCAAATATGGGATTCTAAAAAATATATTTATCTCCAAGATAGATTATTAATCCCAGAGCAATTCCACTTAAAATCCAAAAAATACTATCTTTCATTTATAAACTTTTCTAGGTTTGGTTTAAAATAATTTGGTCCTTTCATTACCTTGCCAAATTCATTGTAAATTGGTTTTCCGTCTTTTCCAAGTTTGCTCATATTAGAATTTTGTACTTCTTCAAAGCATTTGTCTAAATTTATTCCAAATGCATGGCCAGCTCCATAGGTGACATAAAGTATATCAGTTAATGCATCTGCCACTTCTTTAATATCTCTATTCTTAAGTGCAAGCTTAAATTCATCGAGTTCCTCTAAAATTAAATCATATCTTAGCTTTATAATTTTTTCTTCAGGAAATTTAGCTTCATTCTTAACCTCTTGGCCAAATGTTTTCATGAATTTTCCCACTTTTTCAAAATTACTCATATTTCCGCCTTTATATTTTTTTAAATTAATTATAAATATAATATATCAAAGAATCATAAATGAAGTATAGAAACGAATTTGATAGTATCGGCAAAATCAAAGTTCCTGGTGATAAGTATTGGGGTGCATCTACTGAAAGATCAAATAAATACTTTAACATTGGGGACTTTTTAGTCAGGCCCATTGTTATTCACTCGATTGCGGTTATAAAAAAAGCTGCAGCTATCGTTAATAAAAAAAATAGAGACTTGGACGCTAAAATTTCAAAGTATATTATTAAGGCTGCAGAAGAAGTTATTAAAGGAAAATTAGACGAACATTTTCCTCTGAAAGTTTGGCAAACAGGTTCCGGCACTCAAACAAATATGAATGTAAATGAAGTAATCGCAAACAGAGCAATAGAAATGATGGGGGGAAAACTTGGATCAAAAAAACCAGTTCATCCAAATGATCATGTTAATAAATCACAATCTACTAATGATGTTTTCCCATCTGCAATGCATATTTCTATAGCAATTAAAACGACACAAAAATTGTTACCATCTCTAAAAATCCTAGAGAAGGAGCTTTTTAAAAAAGTAAGGGAATTTAGAAATATTGTAAAAGTCGGAAGAACTCATCTTCAGGATGCTACACCAATCACATTAGGTCAAGAATTTTCTGGATATCATACTCAATTGAAAAAATGTATTAGTAGAATTGAAATTGCGTTGAGTGAAATTTATTTTTTAGCTCAAGGGGGCACTGCTGTTGGTACTGGATTAAATACTAGAAAAAGATTTGATATAAAAGTTATTAAAGAAATATCTAAAATTACAAGACTTCCTTTTAAACCAGCCAAAAATAAGTTTGCTGCATTAGCTGCACATGATGCAATAGTAAATTTTTCTGGTGCAATGAATACTGCGGCTGTTTGCTTGATGAAAATAGCTAATGATATTAGATTTTTAGGCTCAGGTCCTCGTGCTGGATATGGAGAATTAATATTACCTTCTAACGAACCGGGTTCATCAATTATGCCAGGAAAAGTTAACCCTACTCAATCAGAAGCAGTGACTATGGTGTGTGTAAAAGTTATTGGAAATCATAATGGAATAACTATGGCAGGGTCTCATGGTCACTTTGAGTTAAATGTTTTCAAACCTTTGATAATTCATAATATTCTTCAGTCAATTGAGATAATGGCTGACTCTTCAAAAACTTTTGCTCTTTATTGTATTAAAGGAATTAAGGCTGATAAGAAAAGAATTAAAAACCTTCTAGATAATTCTTTAATGATTGTTACAGCTCTCGCACCTAAAATTGGTTATGATAATGCGGCTAAAATTGCAAAATTAGCATATAAAAATGGTACTACTCTAAAAGAGGAAGTTTTAAAAACTAATCTTATCTCATCAAAAGAATATGAAAAAATTATGGATCCTCTTAAAATGACAAGGCCTAAATAAAATAAATAAAATTCTTTAGGAAAATGTCATCTGAAAACAAATTATTGGATAACTTAAATGCTGAACAAAAAAAAGCTGTAATAGATACTGAGGGGCCAAACTTAATTGTCGCTGGTGCTGGATCAGGAAAAACTCGAGTACTCACTACTAAACTTGCGTATATAATTAGTAAGAAAAAGGCATGGTCTAATCAAATTCTTTGTGTAACTTTTACAAATAAAGCAGCAAAAGAAATGCAGAATAGAGTTCTTGGCTTTATTAAAGGTGAAAATAGTGCTGTTCCTTGGCTAGGGACATTTCATTCGATTAGTGTAAAATTTTTAAGAAGACATGCAGAAGCTGTAGGGTTTAAAAGTAATTTTACAATACTTGATACAGATGATCAAAAAAAATTGATAAAAAAAATATGTGAAGCTGAAAATATCGATGCAAAAAAAATTTCTCCCCAATTTATAATCTCTTATATTGATAATTGGAAAAATAAAGGTTTACTACACAATGAGGTAAAAATAAAAAAAAATAATGCCCTCGAAGCTCAAATATTAAAAGTATATTCAATTTATCAAAAGAAAACTAAAGATTTAAATGCAATGGATTTTGGGGATTTAATTTTATTGACTGTAAAATTGTTTGAAAATAATAAAGAAATTGCTGAAATATATAGGAAAAATTTTAAGTATATATTAGTTGATGAGTATCAAGATACCAATTTCATTCAAAATAAATGGTTAAATTTATTGTTAAACTCAAATCAAAATATATGTTGTGTTGGAGATGACGACCAATCAATTTATAGTTGGAGAGGAGCAGAAATTAAAAATTTTTTAACTTTTGATAAAATTTATCCAAATTGCAAAGTTTATAAACTTGAACAAAATTATAGGTCCACAAAAAATATCCTAGAAACAGCATCGAGTTTGATTTCGAACAATAATAGTAGAGTAGGTAAAAAACTTTGGTCATCTGGTAATAACGGCGATTTAGTAAAATTAAATTGTTATAGTAACGGTAAAGATGAGGCTGAAGGAGTTAGTGATATTATTGAAAAAAAAATTAAAGAAAAATACTCATTAAATAACGTAAGTATATTAGTAAGAGCTATTTATCAAACAAGAGAGTTTGAGGAAAGATTTCTAAAAATAGGTTTAGGTTATAGAGTTTTAGGTGGAATCAGATTTTATGAAAGAGCCGAAATTAAAGATGCAATAAGTTATTTGCGTATCGTAAATCAGAAATTTGACGATTTAGCATTAGAAAGAGTAATTGGGGCACCAAAACGAGGCATTGGAGACGCGACATTAAAAAAAATATATGAATTTGGAGCTAAAAAGAAACTATGTTTAGAAGACTCTATTATTAATTTGCTTGAATTAGATCAACTAAAACCAAAAATAAAAAAAACCTTTTCTACTTTAATTAAGATGATTGAAAAATGGCGAAAGGAAGCAAGAGAAATTAAACATTATGATTTATTAAAATTAATACTAGATGAATCAGGCTATTCCTCTACTCTTAAAAACAAAAAAGACTTAGAGAATGAAAACAGGTTGGAGAATTTAAAAGAATTAATTAGAGCAATGCAGGACTATGATAATTTACAAAATTTTTTGGAGCATGTGTCTTTGGCAACCTCAGCTGATCAGGAATGGGAAGGAGAGAAAGTAAATTTAATGACAATGCACGCAGCAAAAGGATTAGAGTTTGATGTTGTTTTTTTACCGGGTTGGGAGGAAGGTTTATTTCCTCACCAAAAATCATTACAAGAAAAAGGTGATTTCGCTTTGGAAGAAGAAAGAAGACTAGCTTACGTTGGAATAACTAGAGCAAGAAAAGAGGCTTTTTTATCTTTTGCTATGAGAAGAGCCTATCAAGGAGATTGGATGGACGCTATTCCATCAAGATTTGTTAATGAATTACCTGAAAACAATATTGAAAAAAATGAAATTTTAAAAAATGAGTCAGATGATGAATTTGATTTTAATCAAGATAATTCTATTGACTACAATGATGAATATAGAAGTCCAGGATGGGACCGGCTAAAGAGAAAGCTAATTAAATGGAAAAAATAATTCAATTAAGAAAGAAAATAAAAGAACATAACTTAGATGGTTATTTAATTCCTAAAAATGATGAATTTTTTAATGAATACGTGCCTTACAATAAGGATGACTTGCAATATATTTCCAACTTTTCTGGTTCGAATGGTTTAGCGCTAATTCTTAAAAAAAAAAATTATTTGTTTGTTGATGGAAGGTACACAGTCCAGGCAAATAATCAAAGTGGTAATAAATTTCAAATTATTACTTTGCCTCTATTAAAAAACCAAAAAAAATTAAATATTAAAAATAAAAATGTTGGATTTGATCCAAAATTATTTAATGAAAGTTCTATAAAACAAATATCAAAAATTTTTGGAATAAAATGTATAGCTTTAAATAAAAATTTAGTGAGACTTTTGAAAAATAATAAAGTAAAAATTGAAAAAAAAAATCCATTTTATGTTTTAGACAAATCTATTGCAGGACAAACCTCTTTAAAAAAAATTAAAAACTTAAGCAAAAATTTTAAGATTAACAATACAGATGTGATGCTTATCACATCATCAGAAAATATTGCTTGGCTGTTAAATATTAGAGGACGAGACTCAAATTATTCACCAATACCAAACTCATATCTCATAATTGATAAAAAATTAAAAATTTTTCTTTTTTGTGATTTGTTAAAATTAGACAAAAAATTTAAAAATAAACTAAGTTTTGTAAATTTTTTTAGAACAAAAGATTTAAAATATTTTATTCAAAAGATAAAAAATAAAAAATTTTTAATAGATAAATTAACGTGCTCAATATTTTATCAAAGTATAATAAAGAAAAACAATGTAATAAAAAAAGATAAAGATCCAATTTATTATTTAAAGGCTCAAAAAAATAATATTGAGATAAAAAATATGAAAAAGATACACGAGTATGATGGTGCAGCTTTAACTAAATTTCTTTTTTGGATTAAAAAAAATTTTAAAAGAAAAAAAATTACAGAATTAAGAGCCCAAGAAAAACTTTTACAGTTCAGGAAAAAATTTAAAAAATTTAAGTTTGCCAGCTTTCCTACTATTTCAAGCACTGGACCAAACGGTGCAATAGTGCATTATAATGCTTCAGAAAAAACAAATAGATTACTAAAAGAAGGTAATATTTACCTTGTTGACTCTGGAGGGCAATATCATTTTGGTACTACGGATGTAACAAGAACTATATCTTTAAACAATATAAATCAAAAAATTAAAGAAGTATTCACAAGAGTTTTACAAGGTCACCTAAATTTATCAAATTATAAATTGACGAAAAATACGACAGGCTCAATTTTAGATAAGATTGCAAGAAAAGAGTTAAAAAAAATTAATCTAGATTATGCACACGGAACAGGTCATGGCGTAGGTTATTTTTTAAATGTACACGAGGGTCCTCAATCAATTTCTAAATCAAACAACGTTAAATTAAAACCGGGTATGGTTCTTTCAAATGAACCTGGATATTATGAGAAAGGAAATTATGGTTTACGAATTGAGAATCTTATTTATGTTAAAAAAAATAAATTTGAAAACCTTACTTATGCACCAATCGATAAAAATTTAATATTAAAAAAATTATTAAAGAAAAAAGAGATATTTTGGCTTAACAAATACCATCAAACAGTTTTAAAAAAACTTAAAAAATATATGAACAAAGATGAACTTATTCTTTTGGAAAAATCGTGTTCAAATATTTAATAATTTATACCACTCTTTCTCAGAATATATTTTAATTTTAAGCTCTTTTGCTTTTTCAATTTTCTTTTTGGTAGGTTTGGAGTCTCCTACAACTAAAATATTTAATTTTTTTGAGACAGAACCTAATACTTTGCCACCTAAATTTTCAGTTAAAGTTTTAGCCTCTGATCTACTAATTTTTTTAAAACTACCAGTAAACATAATATTTGTATTACTAAGTTTCCCTTTTTTATTAATCTCTATATAATTTTGTACATTTAATTTTGTGATAAAATTTTTAACTATTTCAATATTTTTATCACTGTTAAAAAAATTTTGAATAGAAAGGATTTGTGTATCACCGATGCCGTCAAGATCTTTTAAATTCTTAAGTATTTCATTTCTGTGATCTTTTTTAAACAAACCAGTGAATTGATCTATGGATTTAAAAAAACTACCTAAAATTTTAGCATTTTCTTGGCCAATGTGTCTTATTCCTATTGAATAAATAAATTTATTTAATGAAATATTTTTTGCTTTACTAATTGCAACTTTTAGATTGGAAACTGACAGATCTCCCCATCCATCAAGTCCTTTAATTTTATCAAAATTTAGCTCAAATATATCTGATGGATTTTTAATTAAATTCAATTTCCAAAATTGATCTATTACTTTTTTTCCTAACCCATCAATGTTAAAAGCTTCTTTAGAAACAATATGTTTAAGTTTTTCTCTTGCGGTAAAGGGACAATCATATCCTTTCGTGCATCTTCTAACAGCATCTTCTTTTTTAGTCGATAAATTAAACTCTTTGTGAATTCTACCTCCGCATAAACAATTATTAGGAAATACAAATTTTTTGAAATTTTTTTTTCTTTTTTTGATATCAACTGAGACAACCTGGGGGATAACATCTCCTGCTCTTTGCACTACAATGGTATCACCAACTCTAACATCTTTTCTTTCTATTTCGTCCTCATTATGTAATGTGGCATTAGATACTACTACACCTCCTACATTGACAGGTTCTATTTTTGCTACCGGGGTAATCGCTCCTGTTCTTCCTACTTGAATTACAATGTCTTGAATTTTAGAAATAGCTTTTTCTGAGGAAAATTTATATGCGGTAGCCCATCTAGGTGAGTTAGAGGTACTACCTAATCTTTTTTGTAAACTTAAATCGTTTATTTTGTAAACTATACCATCAATATCATAATCTAATGTGGATCTTTTAGTTTCGATATTTTTGTGGTTTTTCTCAATTTCTTCTACACCAGTAACTAAAGAATTGTGTGGATTTATTGTAAATCCCCATTCCTTTAATTTAAAAATGAATTCTGATTGAGTCTTATAAATCATGGGATTAATAACACCAAATCCATAAGCAAAGAATTTTAAAGGTATCTTTTTTGTTTCTTGTGGATCCTTTTGTCTTAGAGATCCTCCAGCTGCATTTCTAGGATTGGCAAAATTTTTATTTATCTTTTTGAAGTCTTTTTTACCAATATAGACCTCGCCTCTTATTTCTAAAGTTTCAGGAAGATTATTATCTAAAATTTTTTTTGGTATATCTTTAATGGTTTTCAAATTTTCTAAAATATCCTCGCCAATTATTCCATCGCCTCTAGATAGTCCTTTTGCTAAAACTCCATCATTATACGTCAACGATGCTGAAATTCCGTCTATTTTTAATTCAGAAGAAAAAGTAAAATTTTTATTGTCGGTATTTAAGTAATTTGAGACTTTACTTATAAAATCTTTCATACCTTCAGCGTCAAATGTGTTTGACAGTGAAAGCATTGGTTTTGAGTGTTTAATTTTTTTGAATTTTTTCGTTAAAGGAGCACCAATTTTTGATTTAATAGATCCATATTTTTTTAAATAGGAAAATTTATCTTCTAATTTAATTAATTTCAATTTTACTTCATCATATTTTGCATCTGAAATTAAAGGTGAGTCTAAATTAAAATAATGGTGGTCATACTTTAATAATAATTTTTTCTTATCAGCGTATTCTTTTAAAATATCCTTTTTCTTTTTCATTTATTCAAAATCTTACTGATTGTTCTTTTTATAAGGCCTGACTCCTTATTCTTTGCTTGATTTTCTAATAATTTTTTTTCTTTGATATAATCTTTATTTAAAAGAGCGTAAGAATTTTCATACCATTCACTACTATTATAATTATATCCAAGAGTTTTAGCTACTTGCTCTGCTTCTTCAATTAAACCTAAATTGTAATAAATTTCCACAAGCCTGTGTAAAGCTTCTTCTATATAAACTGTTTTATCGTAAAACTTGACCACATTTTTAAGTCTGTTAATTGCAGGTATCCACTTTTGTGTCTTTATATAATATTTGGCAACATAGACTTCTTTTGCTGCTAACTGATTTTGGATTAAATCTAATTTAAATTTCAAATCTAAAGTATATTCATTATTTGGATACTGCTTAATATAATCTTGAATAATTTTTTTAGAGGTTAAAAGTGGACCAAGATCTTTTTTTTCATCTAAAATTTGCTCATAATGAGTTAAAGCATATAGGTAGGAAACGTAATCTAAATCTTTACTAGCTGGGTATTTTTTTAAATAGTTTTGTAAAGCAAAAGTAGCTTCATCATAAAAATTAATTGAATAATAACAAAAGCCTGACATAAGTAATGCCTTAGCAGAGTCTTCAATTTGAGGCAAAATTTTTTCAGCTTCTGAAAATTTTTTAGCAGCAAAGAAAAAATCATTTCTTTTCATTGCATTCAACCCCTCTTCATAAATCTTATATGATTGGTCTACATTTGGAGGTTTTACTATCACTTCTTTTTTAGAGCATGCAGTTAAAACCAAAAGACATAAAAGAATAGTTATAAGTGTTCGATACATTTTTTATACATATCAAATTAATTATAACAGGTAAAATTATGTTTTGTTAAGCGCTAGCTACAAATGATTTTGGGTCTTTTTTTGATACATTATTTTTTAATTTGTCATCCCCATCATAAAAAGTCCAGTTTGATGGGTTTGAAAAGAACTTTCGTAAAAGTTTATTTGTTAATGCATGACCGCCTTGGGAAGTTTTAACGTGACCAAATATTCTTTTTCCTGATAACATTAAATCACCTAAGCAATCAAGAATTTTATGATAGACAAATTCATGTCTATTTCTTAAACCATCCTCGTTTAGTATCTGATCGTCTTTTACAACTATTGCATTTTCCAAAGAACCTCCTTGTGCTAACCCTTTGCTCTTAATAAAATCTATATCTTCATACAAACAAAATGTTCTAGAATTATAAATTTCACTCAAGTTATCTTTGCTTAAATTAAAAACTTTTCTTCTTGTCCTTATCAGAGGGTTTTTATAAACGATTTCAAAATCAACTATTAAATCATTTTGTAATGGCTCAATAGAAATATATTTATTTTCATCTTTAACCTCTACTTTTTTTAAAACTTTGATAAATTTTCTGTTTGCATCCTGTTCTTTAATGCCAACGGATCTTATTGCTTCTACAAAATCACTTGCTGATCCATCAAGTATAGGTATTTCAGATGAATTTACCTCTACAATAGCATTATCTATTCCTTCACCAAAAAAAGCAGCCATAAGATGCTCTACAGTAGATATAGAAACTCCATTTTTATTTTTTATTTTTGTGCATAAAATTGGATCTATTACATTTTCATAGTTGGCTGTTATGTAATCGTCTTTATTAATATCAACACGGCAAAACTTTATGCCAAAATTTTCAGGAGCAGGTTTAATTACTAAATTTACGTTTTTACCGTTATGCAAACCTATGCCGCTAAGGTTAATTGTGCTGCTCAAAGTTTTCTGGTTTTGTGAAATCATTCGATTGTATACAAAATTAGGTTATATAAATTAAAACAACAAATGTTTCAAAAACTAACAACTTTATTCGAAAATATTAGAAAAGATTCTTGATATAATTGACCTTTTTTTAAGTTTAAAAGGTATTGCCTCTTTAACCCAGCCTTTACCAATTAAATCTCCTGAGGCTCCAATTGTATCGTTGTTATTAAGGTTTATTTTGGATTTAATATTACTTAAGGAAACATGCTGTAAATTTTTTTTTATAACATTTTGTAAATTATTTAATGTATTATCCTCAAGATACAAATATAGCTGATTTTTTTTTGTTTCGAGATTTATAGAGTTATTCTTATTAAATATAATATCATTTATTTCTTCTATTCTTGATAAAGCAACACTAAATAAAAGATCCAGACTTATTTTTCTAAAATTTTGATTGTCAAAAAATTTTTTATCAATACAATTTTCTTTTAGACTTTCGATATTATCAAAATTGTAACTGGAAATTATTTTATTTATATTTTCTGAATTTAAAGAGCATACTTTTGAGATATCATTAATAATCAAGTCAGAACCAAATTTATACTTTTTAAAATAACAAAATGAGGAATTGATAAAGGAAATTACATGGATCTCACTTTTGAATATAATTATTTTGTTGAATGTTTCATTATGCTCGTCTTTAATTGTTTTTATTCCATCGACAAAGCTTTTGAGAATTATTCTATTTAATCTTAAATTACATTTATTTAAAAGATTTTCTATATTTTTAATATTTTTTTTATTTGTTAAAAAAAAAGTTAATTGATGAGAATAGAATTGACCATATAAACCAATTGGTAAATTTTTAACAATTTTATGGTCTAATTCATATTTCGTATTAAATAAATGTAAAATAAATTTATCTTTTTCATTTTCAATAATATTTTTCCTTAGATCATTCAGAATAAAAGATATGTCTTCAGATAATATTTGATTACCATTTAATTTTTTAAATCCACATACATTTATACTCTCTAAATCGGAAAAACTAGAAATGACATTGGCTTCTTTGAATACAAAATTTGTTTTTTTTTCAATATTTTCAAGCGCCTTTTTAAGATCATTAACGCTCATTTCGATATCTTCTATTTCTCCATTTTTAAAGCCAGAATTTTCAAAAATATTTTTTTCTATTACTTTAAAATTTAATTCATCATCATATTTACCAACACCTAATATTAAATTCTCTTTACCGATCTCAATAAATAATTTTTTTTCAGTATTTAAGTTCATTTAATTTAAAATTAATTGATTGTTTATTCTATAATCAAATATGGTGTAATTATCAAAATTTTTATCATTTTTATGTTTTATGAAATCTTTGATACTTAAGTTAAATTTATTTGGGGGTAATTTTATTATTTTTTTATTTTTGAGTAATATATCCCATCGTCCAATTTCAAAAAAATAATAAGCTTTTATCTCATTCAACGGAAAGTTTTCTTTAACTAGTGCATTATAAATATCTATGAAATTTTGTTTTTTACCGTAAATATTTGGTAAATTTTCAAGTTTTTTACTTTTGAAAAAATTTATAATTTCCCCCTCTGAAGTGACATAAAAATTATTTTTTTTTTGATACAATTTACCTATCAGAGTTTTCTCGGAAATTCTTAACTTAATTTTATTTGGAAAGACCTTTTTAATTTCTATTGTATTTATTAATTGGTATTTTTTTTTTAATTCAAGAATTTTTTCATCATCCAAAAAAAGAAGGCTACTATCTTCTAAATTATTCAAAAAATATCTCTCTATTTCAATGTAATTTAAAATTTTTAAATTTGTTGTTTCTACTTTTTTTATTGGAAATATTTTTAATCTAAAATTTGAATAAGTCGGATCAAATGTAGAAAATATCAACAAAATTATTACAAAAAACAAAATTGTTGAATATTTTCTCATTTATTCAAACTTGCATCTAATAGTATTTTTTTAATTAATCTCTTAAATGAGATTTTTTTGTATTCAGCTATCTCAGGAACTAAAGATAAATTAGTCATTCCTGGCTGTGTATTTAATTCAAGTAAATAAAATTTGTTTTTATAAAATTTAAAATCTGATCTAGTAACACCCCTACAACCAAGTATACTGTGAGTTTTTTCGGCAATTTTTAGAACTTCAGAATATTTTTTTTTTTCAATTTTTGCCGGCATGATATGATTGGTATTCGCTGACTTAAAATATTTTGCTTTATAGTCATAAAATTTTCTCCTCGGTCGTAGCTCGATAGCACCTAGAGCCTTTCCATTAAGGACCGCCACTTGTATCTCTTGACCAGGGATGAAACTTTCAAGAATTAATGTTTTGTAAGTTTTAAATAAAAACTTTACATTATTTATTAAATTTTTTTTATTATTACAAATTTTCACCCCAATACTCGATCCCTCACTAACCGGCTTAATAACTAATGGAAACTTTAAGAAAGATTTTTTAAGTATATTTTTTAAGTATTTTTCTGAAATTTTTTGTTTTTTTAAAACTTTAAATTTTGGGGTATTTATTTTGTTTTTAATAAAAATTTTTTTTGAGCTTATCTTGTTCATAGCATTCATCGATGAAATTACACCTGAATGAGTATATGGAATTTTTAAATATTCAAAGAAACTTTGAGCATACCCGTCCTCCCCTTCTTCACCGTGTAATGCATTAAAGATGATATCTGCTTTTTTTTTATTTATATCCAAAAAATTTTCTTTTTTAGGATCAAATACTTTTGTCTTATAGCCAATTTTTTTTATTGTCTTGAAACATGCTTTACCAGTTTGAAAGCTAATGTCTCTCTCTCTTGAATTGCCTCCCATGACAATTAAAACAGTTTTTTTAACCATCAATTTTCCTGTCACCTATTAATTTAATTTCTAAATCTAACTTTATATTTTTTTTATTATAGACTTTTTCTCTTACAACATTAATTAATTTTTCAATATCTTCTGATGTAGCATCACCGTTATTCACAAAAAAATTATTATGTTTTTTAGAGATACTAGCTCCACCAAAAGA
>MDTG01435570.1_pt1 | contig 12991 bp, 12 predicted proteins | sample 811421 | NCBI WGS metagenome assembly MDTG01 (sample SAMN05326645, study PRJNA326480) | marine metagenome | isolation source: seawater | place: Pacific Ocean: South East | collected 2011
AGCCTCGATTACCTCAATAGCCTGGGGCTCAAGCGGTTCAAAGTGCCTTCGGGCGAGATCACCAACCTGCCATACTTGCGCAAGCTCGGGTCCTTCGGGCGAGATATAATCCTGTCGACCGGCATGGCTACGTTGGGCGAGATCGAAATGGCGATCGATGCTATCGAGGCCGCGGGTGTGCCGCGTAGTCGGATCACCGTATTGCATTGCACGACCGAATATCCCGCTCCGATTGAGGAGGTGAACTTGCGCGCCATGGTCACTATCGGCAGCGCTTTCGGAGTGCCTTTCGGATACTCCGACCACACCGAGGGAATAGAGGTGTCCATCGCCGCAGTGGCCTTGGGCGCCACCGTGATCGAAAAGCACGTGACGCTGGACCGCAGCTTGCCGGGTCCTGACCATGCCGCCAGTCTGGAACCGGACGAGCTTGCCTCAATGGTGCGTGGGATCCGCAAGATCGAGGCCGCCCTAGGAACGGGCCAGAAGCGCCGGACCGCATCGGAAGCCCGAAATACGGAGGTGGCGCGCAAATCGATAGTTGCGAGCCGAGCCATTGCAAAGGGCGAGGCCTTCAGCGATGTCAATTTGACTGCCAAGCGACCCGGCACCGGCCTGTCGCCGATGCGCTGGGATGACGTACTTGGTCGTCCCGCACCGCGCGATTTCGCGCAGGACGAGGAAATCGAACTGTGAAGCGGGTTTGCGTCGTAACGGGATCGCGCGCAGAGTACGGGCTGTTGCGTTGGGTGATGCAGGGGCTTCAGGATTCAGCAGTCTGTGAATTGCAGACCGTGGTTACAGGGATGCATCTGTCACCTGAATTCGGGTCCACTTGGCGGGCGCTCGTTGCCGACGGCTTTACCATCGACTGGAAGGTGGAAATGCTGTTGGGTTCTGACAGTGCGGTCGCAGTGACAAAGTCCGTAGGCCTAGCCACCAGCGGTTTTGCCGATGCCTACAACCACCTAGCTCCGGACCTCGTGCTCGTTCTTGGTGACAGGTTCGAGATCCTTGCGGCGGCTTCGGCTGCGCTGATCGCCGGCATTCCCATAGCTCACCTGCATGGTGGCGAGGTAACCGAGGGTGCCTATGACGATGCAATCCGTCATGCGGTGACCAAGATGGCATATCTGCATTTCACCGCGGCAGAGCCGTATCGCAACCGTGTCATCCAGATGGGCGAGAGTCCCGACCGTGTTTGGTGCGTGGGCGGTTTCGGACTCGACGGCGTGATGAAATGCGACCGCATGTCCCGGACCGAGCTAGAAGAGAGTCTGGGAATGTCGTTGGGTGATGCCAGCATGATGGTGACTTTTCACCCAGAAACCGCCAGCGCAGCCGATCCGCGCGCGCAAATGGTCGAGCTCTTGGCTGCGCTAGAGGACAGGCGTGAGAAGCTGATCTTCACGATGCCCAATGCCGACAACGAGGGACGTGCGTTGTTTGCAATGATCGAGGACTTCGTGGCTCGCCACCCGGATCGCGCGTGTGCACATGTCTCGCTGGGTCAGCGACGGTATCTGTCGGCACTCGCTGAAGTCGACGCGGTTGTGGGCAACTCATCATCTGGGCTGATCGAGGCGCCAGCATTTGAAAAGGGCACCGTAAATATCGGTGTCCGTCAGGACGGGCGACTGCGGGCGAGAAGCGTTGTCGACTGTGACGCCGATCGCATCGATATCGCTGCAGCCATCGACCGAGTGCTCGACCCTGCATTTCGTGCCAAGGTGAAGGGGCAACCCAATCCCTACGGCGATGGCGGTGCGAGCGAGCGGACCGTGGCTGTCATCGAGGCCTGGAATCCGGCAAACAAGCCAAAGCGATTTTATGACCTGCCGACGGAATCGTTCGGGCAAGAAGCGGAGCATTCTGGATCATGAGGGAGAACGACCCCCGCTGGCGCCGGGCTCTTTTGCCGGTCGATGCGACTTTGGCGCAGACGATCGAGAACCTCAACGAGGTCAGCGTCAAGCTGGCGCTTTGCGTGGATGCCGATGGCAAGCTGCTCGGTTCGGTCAGCGACGGGGATATTCGCCGCGGGCTGCTGCGCGGGCTGGCCATGGACGATCCGGTCTCGGAGATCGTCAATCCCAGCCCTATGGTAGTTCCGGAAAGCGCCGACCGCGACATGGTGCGCGCTCTGATGCAGGCCAACAAGGTGCAGCAGGTTCCCGTGGTCGACCACCAGGGGCGGGTCGTGGGTCTGCACCTGTGGGACGAGTTGGCAACGCCTGCATCTCACAACCACCCCATGGTCATAATGGCCGGCGGCAAGGGCACCCGGCTGCGCCCCTTCACGGAGAACTGCCCCAAGCCGATGCTGCCGGTAGCGGGGAAGCCGATGCTGCAGCACATTATCGAGCGTGCCCAAGGTCAGGGATTCTCTCGGTTCTTCCTTTCCCTCAATTATCTCGGAGACATGATCCGTGACCATTTCGGTGACGGTTCGGCATTCGGCGCGACGATTACTTATGTGACCGAAGACGAACCGCTTGGCACCGCAGGCGCGTTGTCGCTGATCGATCCGCGACCCGATACGCCTTTCGTCGTCACTAACGGCGACGTGCTGACCGATATCGACTATCGCGAACTGATCGAGTTTCGCGAGCGGCTCGACGCGAAGGCGGTCATGGCTGTGCGACGGTATGATTGGACCAACCCTTATGGCGTAGTCGAAATGGAAGGGGTGGACATCTCCGGCTTTGCCGAAAAACCGGTTACACGCAGCCACATCAACGCCGGAGTCTACGCCTTCGACCCCAGTGCACTTGACCATTTGGAGGCGCAGCGCCACTGCGACATGCCGACGCTATTCGACCGCCTGCGCGAACAGGGTCGCCGTACCGTAGCTTATCCTATGCATGAACCTTGGTTGGACGTTGGTCGCCCCGACGATCTTGAACGCGCCAACCGGACACTGTCCCGACCTAACCACACAGATCCGACTTTAGGATGAAGAAATGACGACAACTGCGACGAACCAGGTGCACTGGTGTTCGAATTGCTTGGCTATGTCCACACGGCCACGTATCGGCTTTGACGAGCGTGGCTGGTGCAATGCCTGCCAGTGGATGGAAAAGAAGAAGACCCTCGACTGGGACGCGCGGGAGAAAGAGCTCGAGGAGTTGTTGGCGAAGCATCGCCGCGACGATGGCGAGTTCGATGTGCTCGTACCCGTTTCGGGCGGCAAGGATGGGTCCTACGTGGCCTACAACCTCAAGCACAAATACGGCATGCATCCGCTTTGTGTTACCGTGACGCCTCCGTTGCCGTTGCCGCTGGGCGACAGCAACCTGCGAAACTTCGTTGAATCGGGTTATAATCACATCAGTATCAACGTCGCGCATGAGGCTGTGCGCAAGCTCAACCGCCGCGGCCTTGTCGATTTGGGCTTTCCCTATTTCGGCTGGCTTACTGCAATGCAGGCAGCGCCGGTACGGATGGCCGCGCGCCTGGGCATCGGACTGATCTTCTACGGCGAAGATGGCGAGGTCGAATACGGTGGAACCACCGAAACCGACAAGAACCCGATCTACGATGTCGCATACATGAAAAAGGTCTATCTTGAGGGTGGCTACGAGAAGATCGTCGAACGCGCTCATGACATTCCGGATGCCGACCTGAATTTTTTCCGATTCCCCACCGATGAAGAATTGGCGCGCTGCCCCGTGGAAATCACCCACTGGTCGTATTTCGAGAACTGGGATCCCTATCGCAACTACCTGGTGGCCAAGGAGCATTGCGGGCTCGAGGAGGCCAAGGACAGCAACGTCGGGACCTTTACGAATTTCTCCCAGAACGATCAGGCACTTTACTCGCTGCACACCTATCTGATGTTCCTCAAGTTCGGTTTCGGTCGCGCCAACCAGGATGCGTCGATCGAAATTCGTCGCGGCGCGATGGACCGGGACCAGGCAGTAAATCTGGTGCGGCTCTATGACGGGCACTACCCCGAGGAGTATCTCGAAACATACTTGGAATATTACCAGATGACCAAGGAGGAGTTCGATGCTGCGCTCGATCGCTGGGCCAATCCGGACCTCTTCGAAAAGGTCGATGGTCGCTGGCAGCCGCTCTTCACGGTAGTCTGAGCCATGACGGGGCTTGTCGTCGTCGATTACGGAATGGGAAACCTGCACTCGGTCCTGAGTGTACTGCGCTATCTGGGTGTCGAGCCGCTGCTCAGCAGCGATCCAGAGACAGTGGCTGGCGCAGACGCTCTTTTGCTACCAGGTGTGGGATCCTTCCGTAAGGCGATGGAGCGCCTGAACCAGACGGGCTTGGCCGACGCCTTGAAAGAGGCGATCACGGTCCGGCAACGCAAGATACTCGGTATCTGCCTCGGCCAGCAACTCATGGCCGAGTACGGCGAAGAGGATGGTGGTCAGGCGGGGCTTGGCTTTATTCCAGGTGCGGTCACCCGACTACCGCCCGTGCCAGGGCTTAAGGTGCCTCACGTGGGCTTCAACACTGTTCGCTTCGATTCTGGCAGCCGCCTCGCTGACGGACTGGGCGAGGCGGTAGATGTCTATTTCGTGCATTCCTATCGTCTGGGGGTGGAAGAACGCCCGGGAATGGCGGCCCTGTGCAACTACGGTGGCGATTTCGTGGCTGCCTATGAACATGAGAACGTTTTCGCTACGCAGTTTCATCCCGAGAAGAGCCAAACGAATGGCCTGCGCTTGTTGTCCAATTTCCTAGCCGCGTGAGGATCGCATGCTCAAGAAACGCATCATCTTCACTCTGCTCTTCTACAACGGGCAGTTCATGCTCAGCCGAAACTTCAGGCTGCAGAACGTGGGCAACCTCAGCTGGCTCCAGCGCAACTACAATTTTGCCGACGTCGCTTTTTTCATCGATGAGCTGATTGTTCTCGATGTGAGCCGCGAGGCACGCGATCCCGATGCTTTTTGCGCCGCGCTCGAAGGTATATCGGCGGGCTGCTTTGCGCCTATTGCCGCAGGCGGGGGAATCGAGAGCGTCGACTATGCGCGCAGGTTGCTCCGTTCGGGCGCGGACAAGGTGGTTCTGAACTCGGCGCTGGCGGACAATCCCGCTCTGGTCCGGGACGTTGCCCAAGAGTTCGGGCAGCAATGCGTTGTCGGTTCTGTCGATGTGAAGAAGGATGGGGCTTCAGGTTATTCCGCGTACATTCGCAACGGAAACGAGCGCCTGGACATGTCTCTCGAAGAGATGCTTGGCGGACATGCAGAAGGGCATGTGGGCGAACTGTATCTCAATTGCATCGATCGCGATGGAACAGGGCAGGGCTATGACTTCGCGACGCTCGACCTGTTGCCCGATGGCTGGTCGCTACCGGTAATCCTGGCTGGCGGTGTCGGGAATGCCAGGCATTTCGCCGAAGGACTCGCCGACGAACGGGTCGATGCGGTGGCCACGGCCCACTTGTTCAATTTTGTCGGCAATGGTCTGAAAAAGGCGAGACACGCATTGCTGGATGGCGGAATTGAACTGGCGCAGTGGCCGGACAAGGGGACCGTAGTTCTCAGAGGCCACGAACGGGCAGGGGCATGATTGATCGGGCCTTGATCGTCGGCTTGGGCAGCATTGGCAAACGGCACCTGCGGCTGTTGCGTGCCGCCTTGCCTGAAGCTGATATTCGCGTGCTGCGCCATGCCCGTTGCGACGATCCGATCGAACACGCCGACGGCTGCTTCGACCGGCTCGACGCAGCTTGCGATTTCGCGCCGCAACTTGCGATCATCGCGAGCCCTGCTCCGTTTCATATAACGGCTGCCAGAGCGCTGGCGCAGTCGGGAGCCCACCTGCTGGTGGAAAAGCCCATCTCGGACAGCATCGAAGGCGTGGCCGACTTGGTCGCGCTTTGCAAAGCTGAAAGGCGGGAGCTGCAAGTTGGGTACAATCTCCGTTTTTTGGATACCCTGCAGCAATTCAGGCTAGCCCTTGCAGATGGCCGGATCGGAAAGGTCTATAGAGTGCGCTGTGAGATCGGCCAATACTTGCCCGGCTGGCGCCCCGGAGCGGATTATCGCGAGACGGTATCGGCCAGGCGCGATTTGGGCGGTGGTGTCCTCCTCGAACTCAGTCACGAACTCGACATGCTGCGGTGGGTCTTCGGGGAGGTTGAATGGCTGTCGGCCTGGAGTGGGCGTCAGAGCGCACTCGAAATCGATGTTGACGACACCGCTATGCTTCAGATGGGTTTCGCAAGTGGTCCGGTTGCGCAATTGGGAATGGATTTCCTGCGTCGGGACACTAAACGCATGTGCACGGCGATCGGGGAGAACGGCAGTTTAACCTGGGATGCGGTGGCGGGGAGGACGACATTGTTCGATCCCGAAATCGGGAGCTGGACCGACTTGCGGTCGGAAAGCCCTGACCGTGATTTCACTTATTCCGCCCAGATTGCTGCCCTTATTGACGCCATCCAAGCGGGTACGCCAGGCAACATCGCGGCGCAGGGGCGTGACGGACTAGCGGTAATGCAACTGGTTGAAGCAGTGCGTCTTTCGCATGATCAGGATGGGCGACGCATCGCAGTAGGAAATCCGACATGAGCCTTACTGCGTTCATTTTCGCGCGGGGTGGCTCCAAGGGACTGCCCGGCAAGAACGTCAAGCCCCTGGCTGGGAAGCCGCTGATCGGTTGGGCAATCGAGCAGGCCTTGGGCGTTGAGCAGATCGGCCGCGTGGTGGTTTCGACGGACGATGCAGAGATTGCTGAGACTGCACGCGCATGCGGAGCGGAGGTTCCGTTCCTGCGGCCTGACAGTCTCGCCAGCGATACTGCTTCGGAATGGGATGCATGGCGCCATGCGCTGGAGACCTTGCGTGACGCGGAAGGCGTGCTCCCCGCCCCGTTCATTTCAGTCCCTGCCACATCGCCCCTGCGATTGTCCGAGGATATCGCTGCTTGTCTCGCACGGTATGATCAGGGTGATGCCGACATGGTGGTCGCGGTCACGGCTGCGCACCGCAATCCCTGGTTCAACATGGTGAGTGCCCGGGATGATGGCACGATTGCTCCGGTCAACAATCCCAAGGGTACCGTGGTCCGCCGGCAAGACGCGCCTGCAGTGTTCGACATGACGACATTCGCCTACGTGGCCGATCCGCATCATGTCCTCCGCTCTCGAGGAGTGTTCTCCGGTCGGGTACGCGCGGTCGAGGTGCCGGTCGAAAGGTCGATCGACATCGACACTCCGTTTGATTTCGAGATCGCCGAGTTCCTGATGAACCGAAGGCTGGAGGCCAAGTGACTGCTTTGCGTCAATTGATGAACATGTCGGGGCGTCGCGCCTTGATAACGGGCGCCGCCGGGGGCTTGGGCCGCGTTATGGCGGACAGTTTGGCCGAACTCGGAGCCGACCTGCTGCTCGTCGATCGGGAAGGGGCATCAACGCCAGCTCTGGCGGAGGAAATTTCTGCTCGTCACGGGGTGAAAGCCACTGCGCTGGCTTGCGATCTCGAGGACGCAGATCAACGAGCGGCGATGGCCGGGACGGTATTGGCCGAAGGCGGTTTGAGCGTCCTGGTGAACAATGCAGCTTTTGTCGGTGATTCCAACTTGACCGGCTGGTCCGAGCCATTCGAGAGCCAGAGTGTCGAAACGTGGCGCCGAGCGCTCGAAGTCAACCTAACAGCGGTTTTCCATCTTTCGCAGCTTTTCACACCCGCGCTGAGAGCCGATCGGGGAGGCAGCATAGTCAACATCGCCTCGATCTATGGGCAGTGGGGACCCGACTGGTCGCTTTACGAGGGCACGACAATGGCCAATCCCGCAGGCTATGGCGCTTCCAAGGGAGGGCTGATCCAGTTCACCCGCTGGCTGGCCACGACTTTGGGACCGGAGGTGCGGGTGAACGCAATCTCGCCTGGAGGAATAGCTCGTGGCCAGGCCTCGAGTTTCGTCGAGCGCTATGTCGCGCGCACCCCACTGGGTCGCATGGCCAAAGAAGAGGATTTCCGCGGCGCGATCGCATATCTCTCCAGCGATCTGTCTGCCTATGTCACTGGACAGGTGCTGGCTGTCGATGGCGGCTGGGGCGCTTGGTAGCACGTACAACCTCTGGATATCGCCATGCTTCAACTTCCCAAACATATATCGGATAAAGTCCGGCAAAGTGTCCTAATCACGGGCAGTGCGCGTAGTGGCACCTCGATTTTCGGCAAGCTGATCGGTTCGCTTGAATCGGTCGAGTATTTCTTCGAGCCGCCGACGCTCTTTTCTTTGTTCGCGTTGCTCAATGATCTGCCCGCATCCCAGGCGCGCTTCCTATTCGATACCTTCCTATATGAAGAGTTGCTGATCGGAGCGATCTCAGGGCGCACGATTAACCTGCGCGGTCAAGACGACAGTTCCATCCGGCATACGAAAACCGAAGCCGAGATCGCGCGTAGGCTTGAAGCTAGCGCACGTAAGGGAGAGATGGAGACCGAAAGCGCGGTCATCGCGGTGAAGGTGCCTGATTTCGTTTACCGGCTTCCTGCTATCGCTGATCAACTCGGAGTACAGCGACTGTTGGTATCGGTGCGTGATCCTGGTAGTACGATCAATTCCCTTGTCCGTCGGCGCTGGTTCACTGACGCTTCGCTACAGTCCGGCGACATCACCTGGCCCAATCGCTTCCGCACGCGTGTACCTTCGCCGCATTGGGTGCCCGCCGATTGGCTGAGCGCTTGGGACGATTTGTCTGAAGTCGATCGCGCAGCGCTATATTATGTCACTCAGACAGATCTTCCCGAGGACCTTCCCGGTGAAACTCTCGTTTTTGGTTACGATCAGTTGCTCGCGCAGCCTCGCAACTTGTTGCGTGCGGTTGCAGAAAGGCTGGGGCTCGATTTCGGTCCCCGCACTGAAACTCTTTTGGCGAACGTTGGTGTACAGGAAAGCACCGCACAATTCGATCTCGGACAAGTGCGCAGCGACCTCAGGGTCCAAATACGAGCTGCGTATGATCGGGCGGCTTCGCACTGCCTCACCCTCTGAATCCGTAGGACAGCCTTTTGCAAATGGCCAATAACAAGAGCATCCTGTTCGTTTCGAACTATACTCTCACCGAACTCTATTTGCGTCTTGCGCTAGAGCTGGAAAAGGAAGGGTACACAGCTTACTGGTTATGCGCTGCTCGAGAATGGGAAGCCAAGTTGCTCGAACATTTTCCAGTCGAGCGGGTGACAAAGCTGGATCGGGCGCTGCGCGACCAGCCGGTTACGGATGTCGTGCCAACGATTCCGCTGAACGAGATCCGTTATATTGACCGTGAAGTCTCAACCTGGGCTCCGCACAAGGCCGAAGCATATATGCTGAACGCTCATGCAAAGATAAAGAACCTGCTTGTCGAGCACGATATATGCGCCGCGTTCAGCGAAAACACCTGGGCGCATGAAATCATGGTAGCGATGCTGTGTCAGTTCGATCCTGCGGTGCGGGCACGCCACTTTAGCCCCCATCCGTTGCGTATTCCCGACCAGCGTATCGCCTTCTTCTCAAATTTTCTACTGAACGAGATGATGCCAGCGGGGCGCGACAGCGGGAAGTTGGATGTCGAAGACCTTTTTGCCAAGCGCGGCGACATTGCTCGGCAAGACACCAAAATAGTAGCTCGCAAGAAACGCAACTCGATCCAAAGCAGCCAGCGTTTGGCCAATCTCATTTTGCGGTGGCGTAACGATGCCAGCGACCCAACTTGGCGTGGTTCGTCACGCGCTCATGTTCTGCAGCGGGGAATGCGCCGCTGGATACGCGCACTAAGTTATCGGCTGCTGCGACCGATGCCACCAAAAGATTTTGTTCGATTGGCCGCGCATATCCCTGTGTACGTATATGCTTTTCACAAGGTTCCTGAGACTGCAATCAATAACAAGGGGAGATACTATGAAGACCAAGCGGCGTGTATCCTCGATCTTTGGCGCAAGCTGCCCCCGGGCGCTGTATTAGCGATCAAGGAGCACAGGGTCTCAATTGGAGACCGCGGATGGCTGTATTTTTCCCGACTTTTGCGGTTGTCAAATGTGGTGCTTTTGGATCATCGCACAGACTCGGCGACAATCCGCGAGCATGCCAAAGCCTGTTTTACAATCTCCGGAACGATGGCTTACGAATTCGCTCTCAGCGGCAAACCCGGAGTGACCTTCGCACCCACTTTCTTCAATTCCCTCCGATACAGCTTCAATATAACCAAGGCTCACTTTACGGATGGCCGCACGCTCGATCAGATCGTGGAAGAAAACACGCAACACGGTTTTAGTCCGCAAGAATACGCTGCACATCTGGCAGCACATTCGCATGACGGCGAGGTGAATGAGCCGCTTTTGGAGCCACGAGTGCTCGCAGATGCTAATATTGCTCTGCTGGTCGAGGGTGCTCTATCCACGCTTCGGCAGGTGGAATGATGTCTAACGCTGAAGATCGGGCTTTGCCAGAGCCATCACGCGGACTCCCTGTAGTAACCAAAGGACCACGAGCAATAAGTCTCCTTGGTCGGCAATTGCCAGTTACGCGATTGCTGGCCACGGGTCTGCGGATGGGCGCCATGGGCGTGCGACTGATAGGATTAGTTGTCCTCGCGCGCTTCATGACTCCGCAAGAATACGGCGAATTTGCATTTGTAGTCGCCTTCGGCGCATTCGCGGGTTTTGTAATTGGTGCTGAGCTATACACACGCACGATTTTCAAGATATCGAACCGGAAAGTAAGCGATTGGAGTCCGTTCGTATCTCGGCAATATTCGGCCGTATTTCGAATTTTACTGTTCGCTTGGATGGTGGCGGGGGGAATTTCGCTTTTTGATGGAGGCGGGATTCCGGTTTGGATAATCGCGATAGCAACTTCCGATCTCTTAAACCTTGAAAACAATAGAATGCTTGTAATCGCTAAAAATCACGCGGTTACCTCCGGCATGTTGTTTGTTCGGCAGCTTCTATGGCTTGGGTTATCGTTCGCCTTTTTAACCAACGAGACCTTTGTAAATCCAACAAATGCGGTGCTTTGTGCTTGGTTGGTGGCTGGCTTGTTCAGCGCAGCAGTGTCGATGGTACGATTGCGTGCCTTGGGTCTCCGCTTGGTATGGGTTCGCCTATCGGGTCGGCTCATGGCCACGCTAATCTCAGCGTCCGCAATGATGTTGTTGTCCGGATTAGCTATACGTGGATTGATTAGTCTCGACAAGATTGTCTTGGGTTTGAGTGATCTACATGGAGTGTTGCCGGCTTACGCGTTTTTTGCCGCGCTCGCTTTTGCCATTGTACCAGTAATGGAGAACGCAGTTTTTATATATCTTATGCCGGAACTTGTCGGTGCGGCAGCAATAAAAGATTGGAAAAACTTCGTTCGGCATATGCGCCGAGCTGCATTGTTGGTGAGTAGTATAGCTATAATTTACTCAGTTATAATGATACCTTTTTCGGATGTTGTTCTAGAATGGATAGGTCACCCTTACTATCGAGGTAAATTGGCGGTTTTCTACCTGCTATTGGCTGCAAGTGTGACTTATGTGTTGGCAATGGTCGGTTATTACGGTGTCTACGCGCTGCGCCAGAGTAGGTTACTTTTCCTCAACAACGCCATCGCATTGCTCCTGTGTCACGTGGTCTATTTCGTGTTGTGGTTTCATGGTGTGACGTTGGCTATGCCGTTGGCGATGTTTGCCGCTATGCTGCTGCTGTTGATTATTAATGTCCGCACATTTCTGCGCGCCTGTTCTCGAGAGGGGATCATTGTATGAGCGTTCTGCGAAGCGTGTGGCGCCTCTATGCGCTAGTACGCTATCAACTACGTGGGTTACTTCCCCCGCGGAAGCGGGAGTTCCGTGCGTGCGGAACCGGTGTTTTCGTCCATCACTTTGTCCGCTTCACAGGCTGCGAAGAAATCTGTTTGGAAGACGAGGTTTACATCGGTCCGCGTTGCAACCTGTTTGGAGATGGAGGCCTATCCCTCGGTCGCGGGACAGTGTTGGGCGAAAATGTTACGTTGATCGCTTCTAATCATCGTTTCGAGGGGCCGAACCTCAGCCGCATTCCGTTTGACGAAGCGTCCGGCAAAACTGGGATCACGATTAGTAGAGGCGTGTGGATAGGGCAAAATGCTATGGTTTTGCCAGGTGTGACGCTTGGATCTCATAGCGTGATCGCAGCGGGCAGCATAGTAACGCGCGACACAGAGCCCTTTGGCCTATATGCGGGAGTTCCGGCGCGCCTGGTCCGCAAACGCCGCATGCCTGAGGGGATTGACCCGGATTCGCTATCTACTTGGGTCTCTGCCAAATCTCGCCGATTTCACCTATACTGAGGGATACCTTGATGACCGCGTCGGTTTTCATCGTCGGACCTTCACGCTCGGGTACATCGGTGCTCGCCCGGGCACTTGGGCGTCATCCGCGGATAGAGGCCACCGAGGAACTGCATTTCTATAATCTCTTGGGACCGACCGCTTTGGCGGACGGTCACGGTCAAGGATGGCTTTGGGCGCGGCTATGCGCGATCCAGGACGAACGGCGGTTCTTTGAAGTAAAGAGCGGTGATCTTTCCGACCTGCCCGATCCCGCGCCGGAAGATTTGCCCGTAGCCGATACGCCCTTGCTCCTAAGCTTCTTCGACCGCCTTGCTCGACGCACAGGGGCGGCGGCAGTGGTCGAGCAAACTCCGATGAACCTCTATTATCGCGACGAGATCCGCCGCGATTTTCCCGATGCTCTTTTCTTCCTTATGCGCCGTGATCCGCGCGCAATCATTGCCTCGCAGAAAATGCGCTGGAAGGTCGGTGAGCATGGTCAACGCGACATCCCGGCTCGGGACTTGGCGCGTGTCCGCCACAGCGGACATCCGGTCCTGCAACTCTTGCTGTTGCGCAAGACTCTGAAAGAAGTACGAGTGGCAATGGGCGAGGCCGATGTTGTGCCGATCGCCTACGAAGAGTTGGTGACCGACCCCGACACCATTTTGGCCGATTTGTGCGCGAGACTTGGGCAGGGCTACGATCCTGCGATGCGGGATGTCAGCGACGCGGG
>MDTG01133384.1_pt1 | contig 12990 bp, 10 predicted proteins | sample 811421 | NCBI WGS metagenome assembly MDTG01 (sample SAMN05326645, study PRJNA326480) | marine metagenome | isolation source: seawater | place: Pacific Ocean: South East | collected 2011
GTGCGGTACAACCTTCTAAATAACTTACATAACTTCCTTTATCTGCAATAATTAAAGTTCTCTCAAACTGACCTGTTTCGGATGCATTTATTCTGAAATACGTAGATAGTTCCATGGGACATCTTACATTTGGTGGTATATATACAAATGAACCATCGGTAAAAACTGCTGAGTTTAGTGTAGCAAAATAATGGTCATTAATTGGAATTACTGATCCAATATATTTTTTAACAAGTTCTGGATGTTTTATTATTGCTTCGGAGATTGGACAAAAAATAATTCCTTTTTTAGTTAATTCATCTTTAAAGGTTGTAGCAACAGAAACAGAGTCAAAAACTGCATCAACTGCGACTCCACTTAGTCTTTTTTGTTCTTGAAGTGGTATTCCAAGTTTCTTGTAAGTTTCTAAAAGCTTTGGATCAACTTCATCTAAACTTTTTGGTTTTTTTGAAGCGCTTTTAGGAGCTGAGTAATAGTAAAGATCCTGATAATTAATTTTTGGATATTTTGGTTTTTGCCAATTAGGCTCTTTCAATTTTTTTAAACGATTAAAAGCTTTCAAACGCCAGTCTAACATCCATTTTGGTTCATTTTTGATTTTAGAAATAAACCTAATAGTTTTTTCGCTCAAACCTTTTGGTGCTTTAATACTTTCTATTTGAGTGGTGAAACCGTACTTGTAATCTTTATTTGTATCTATATCTTTTTGTGTTTTCATTAAAGCCTTTTATCTTTAGTTACTAAATCATCTAATTTTATTTTTTCAAAAAAACCGTTTATATGCTCCTCTAGATCTGCCCATAAGTTATGAGTAATACATTTTGTTGATTTGTGGTTACAACCTCGTTTTGAATCTTTTTTACAATTAAGTGTTTTTACTTTTTCATCCACTGCGAAGATGATATTGGATAGTCTAATTTCAGATGGGGATTTTACTAAAATATATCCTCCGTTAGAACCTCTTACACTTTTTACTAAATTTTTATTTTTTAATTTTAAAAATAGCTGTTCCAAGTAAGATAGAGATAGATTTTGTCTTAACGATATTTCTGTTAAGCTTATTGGTTTTCCATTAGCATAAGATGCTAAATCAGCCATGGCCATAACAGCATATCGACCTTTAGTAGTTAATTTCATAAATTAGCTATGTAATACAACATAAATTTATTAATTCCTATTAAATTACTAGGGTTTAAAAAAAAATAATTGACGCGTTAAAACGTGTTATAAAGCTATTCTTTTTTTGAAACTAATAATCATTATTAATTAATGAAACCAAAAAGTACTGAAATATTTATTCCTGGACCTGCTGGAAGGCTCGAAGGAAAGTATTATAAAAATCCGAAATTTGGATCCCCTGTAGCAATTGTGCTTCAACCACACCCTCAGTATGGAGGTTCAATGAATAATAAGATTGTACAATTGACATATAATATTTTTTTGGAAAATGGATTTTCTGTTATTAAAATTAATTTTAGAGGAGTTGGTAAAAGTGACGGTGTTTTTGATAATGGACAAGGTGAATTATCAGATGCTGCGGCAGCTTTAGATTGGATTGAAAGAGAAAATTTAGATTATAGCCAATGTTGGGTTTCTGGTTTCTCTTTTGGTGCATTAATTTGTATGCAGCTCATTATGCGTAGACCGGAAGTAAATAATTTTATTGCTATATCACCTCAACCTAATGTCTATGACTTTTCTTTTTTGGCACCTTGCCCAACATCTGGCCAAGTTTTATATAGTGACTCCGATGAACTCGTTACAAAAGAAAGTATTAATGAATTGGATGATCGAATAAAAAGTCAAAAAGCTGTAGAGGTTATCTTCTCAAAAATTTCTGGTGCAAATCATTTTTTCAAGAATAAAGAAGAAGAATTAAAAAAAGAAATCGAAAAATATATCAAAGAAAAAACGGCTCTTATTTAATAATTACAATTGATCCTCCTGAGCATGGCGTTGCAACTCCTGTAGTTTCAGGAAAAGAAATATTTTTTTTAAGAAGAGATCTAATACTTAAATATGCAAAAGCTTGAGACTCTATAAAATCTCCGTCAAAGTTTAAATCATTGATATCTATTGTTTCAATTTTACTTTTTTTACTTATATTTTGAAAAAAAAATTTATTTTTTCTTCCTCCACCCATCAGAATTATTTTTTTTGGTTTTTCTTTAAAAAAATTCAAAGCATCAATGATTGTTCGTACAGTAAATTGTGACAAAGTTGAAATAGTCTCATCTGTTCCTAAGCCTCTTATCATGGATAAAGAAAAGTCTTTTACATCTAAACTTTTTGGAGGTTTAAGATTGAAATAATTATTATCTAAATAATTTTCTAAAATTATATCATTACATTTTCCACGCATTGCAATTATACCATCTTTATCGAACATAACTTTATTTCCGGATTTAATTTGCAAATATTCATTAACAAGGCAATTTCCTGGACCACTATCAAAACTGATAATTTTTTCATCTTTATCTATATAGGTAAAATTTGCAATTCCTCCAATATTAATAAATAAAATTGGTAAATTTAGATTTGAATTTTTTCTAATAAGATTATGATAAATGGGAGTAAGTGGAGCTCCCTGACCTCCATTTTTTATATCATTTTCTCTAAAATTATAAACAATATTAAGATCAGTTTGTTTACTTAATAATTCTCCATCACCAATTTGTTTTGAAATTTTTTCATCAAAGTTGTGGTATATTGTTTGACCGTGAAAACCAACGATGTCAATTTTATTTGGATTTTTTTTTAGTATTTTTTTAACTGCTTCTGCATGTAAATTTGTAATTTCTTTTTCAATTTCTGTTATTTGATCTTTATAAGTTTGAATATCCTTTTTATAATTAATTTTTTCTTTTAAATCCTTTAAATTGTTAAACGTTTTTTCGTCATAGGCGGTAAACTCATCTGCTAAAATTTTAAGTTTATCTTCACCATCTGATTGAATTATAGATGCATCTATGCCATCGATTGAAGTTCCGCTCATTAAACCCAAGGCTGTATACATTTTTGTCATAATAATTATTTAATTTACAATAATTATTGTGTAATAGTAATTTTTAAGCGAAATATCTATGAAAAATAACTTTTTATCCGAATTAAATTCTAAAGGTTTTTTCCATCAATGCACAGATAGTGAAAAATTAGATCAAATTACTAATAAAAGTAAAATCAAGGCATATATTGGTTTTGATTGCACAGCTCCTAGTTTACATGTTGGAAGTTTATTACAAATTATGTGCCTGCGCCTACTTCAAAAATATGGTCACCAACCTATAATTCTTCTGGGAGGCGGAACAACCTTAATAGGAGATCCCTCAGGAAAAGATAGTACAAGAAAAATTCTAGATAAAAAAACCATCGCAAAAAATATTAAAAACATTAAAAAAGTTTTTATGAAACTATTAAATTTTAAAAATAAGAAGGTGAAACCAATTTTTGTAGATAACGCTACTTGGTTAACTAAATTAAAATATATTGAATTTCTTAGAGATATAGGAAAGCATTTTACTATAAATAAAATGTTAAGTTTTGATAGTGTAAAATTAAGATTAGATCGAGAACAATCTCTTAGTTATATGGAATTTAATTATATGATTTTGCAAGCTTATGATTTTTATAAATTAAATATTGATCATAATTGTTTACTTCAAATTGGAGGTTCAGATCAGTGGGGTAATATAGTTAACGGTGTTGAGTTAATTAGGAAAATGGGAAAAAAAGATTCAATTGGATTAACCACACCATTAATAACCTTATCTTCAGGAGCAAAAATGGGTAAAACAGCTGACGGTGCAGTTTGGCTAGACAAAAAATTACTCTCATCTTATGATTATTGGCAATTTTGGAGAAATACAGCAGATGATGATGTAAAAAAATTTCTTAAATTATTTACTGAAATAGATACAGAAGAATTACAAGATAAGATTAATAATGAAACTAATGTAAACAATTTAAAAATCTTGCTTGCTAACGAAGCTACAAAAATTCTACATGGAACTAAGGCAGCAGCAACAGCTGAAGCTACTGCTGAAGCAACTTTTAAAGGAGTGGGAATTGCAACTGATTTACCTGAAATAAAAGTTTTAAAATCTGAAGTCAAAAAGGGAATAAGTTTTTTAGACTTGCTTGCAAATAATAAAATTATGAATTCAAAAAGTGAAGCAAGAAGAGCTATAAGTAATAAGGGTTTAAAAATTAATAACGTTATTATAAATGATGAAAAAAAGATTATTAATCAGCAAGATTTTGAAAGCTCTGATACAATAAGAATTTCTTATGGAAAAAAAAAGCATTATAAAATTAAATTAACTTAATTTTTTTTTCTTTTTTCAAGAGCTTTTGTTATAAATCTTGGAGTTAAAGTTTTTATAGGATTTACAGTTGTTTTCATTTTTTTTGGCGGTCCTTTAATTTTAAAACTCACTCCAAATAAACCTTCACCTACTTCTTTTGGAATTAAAATATCACCCAAAATTGGAATTTTTGAAATCAATTTATTTAATTCTTTAGCTGGTACCATTGTGCCTTTTAAACTTGTTACTTTACTTTTTTTATCTAAATATCCTTCCATTAATATAGAAATACTTGGACCAACAGCGTATAGCTCCGTAATATTTAATATATTTTTGTTGCTATTAAAATTTATTTCCATTTTGTCAAAACTTAAACCCTCTCCTTTCAATAAATCAGCCACTCCTCTAAGATCTGCTAAAGCGAGCAATTTTGCAAATCCGGGTGCTTTACTTACTTTAAATTCATTAATTAATAAATTAGAGGTACTATTGTTATCATCAAAAGTTGATGTAAATAACAATCTTCCACCATCAATACCTTTAAAAAAATCATAATTAGCTAGTAAAGGTTTGGTTACATCTGAATAAATTTCTAATTTTTTTTTATTTGAATTTTCAATCTTTTTTAGAGATATATCTAGATATTTATTTGGCAAAAATTCTGTTTTAGAGGAAATTTTCACAAATTTTCCTTTTTTAATTGTCCCTATCAAATTAAAATCTGATAATGGATCGGATAGCCTTGAAAATATTTTTTTAAAAGATATTTCTATATCTTTATTAATTTTAGTTAATACCTGGCCTTTGCTATCTTCAGATAAAATACTTCCCAAATTTGACGAGTCGTAAGCTAATCCAGAAATTTTAATCTTATTTTTGAAAGAAATCTTGAAGTCGTTATTTGTAGAGCTATCTTTAAATGTTTTAACAGTGATATTATCAAATTTTTGTAATCTATTTTTATCTAATATTAGATTGTTAAGTTTAATAAAGTTATTATCATCTTTGTAAGTAAAATTTTTAATATTTATTTTTGATTTTTTTAATTCAAATTCTGTAGTTAAATTTGCAGTTTTTTTTATATCTTTTTTATAATTTATTAATTTTAATTCAACTTCATTATTAAAATCCAAATTTAATACATGATTAACAGTGTTTTTATTACTTTTACTTAAGATTGAATATTTTTTAGGCTCATTACTATTCGTTTTCATCAAACCCTCAAGAGAGAAACTATTTTTTTCATTTTTATTCAATTTGGCTTTAAAGATTGATTGGGAAAAAAAAATACTTTCAATACTCTCTGTTAGGAAATTCGAGTCTAAAGGTTTTTTTAGGTTTAATGTTGCTTTTGGAATGGAACCATCTAATTCCAAACTGTAATTTTCTAAATTAAGATCATTGCTTACTTCTATATTGAATTTTGAAATTAATTTTGATGAGAGATTAATTTTATTTTCAAAAAATCTTATTTTTTTTAATTTTGGTATTTTGTAAATTTTTTCATTATCTAATTCGAAGTCTGCAGTAATAGATCCTTCTACTTTATAGTTATTTTCTTTTAAAACTTGAATTGTTCCATTGGTGATAGGTATATTTTGTATATTACTTTTTATAGAATTTAACAGTGTAAAATCATTATCAGAAATAAAATTAAAACTCGTATCTTTAAATTTTAATTCGTCCGTAACAATTAGATTAACATTTTTTACTTTACCTGAAACTTTATAATTTTCAATTTTAAGTTCTTCATCAAACTCTATATTTATCAAACTTTTAATTTTACCTTGGGAAATGTTATTGAGTATTATTTTCTTAAAATTTGAAGGTTTAATAGCAACAACAATCTTTTTAAGCTTTTCAATTTCTACTTCTTCGATAGATAATTCAATAGTATCTATCGGCTTTTTTGACACTACAAACTGAGATAAATTTAAATAAATTTTGACATATGAAATTGGTAAATCGTTTTTTAGATAACTTACTTTTGGATTAAAAGTTGCTCCATAAAGACTTAAGTTCTTTAGATCAACCTTCACTTTAATTTTATCAAAAGTAACATCAATTAAGGGTTGGTTTTTTTTTAATTCTTTTGAAATTATTTGATTAAATTTATTAGTCTCAATTCCAAAGGTAGACAAATAAATTATTGAAAATGATATAGTTATTATTATTAAATAGAATAAAAATTTTAAAGTTCTTTTCATAAATTACTATTATAAAGACCTGCTTCAATAAATTGATCTAATTCTCCATCTAAAACTTTATCTGGATTTGAATCCTCTACTTTGTTTCTTAAATCTTTTACTAATCTATAAGGATGAAGAACGTAGGATCGAATAGAATGGCCCCACCCAATGTCAGTTTTTGAGCTAATATTTTTTTGCGCCTCCAGCTCTTTTTTTTGAAGCTCGAATTCATATAAACGAGCTTTAAGCATTTTGTAGCAAGTCTCTTTATTTTTATGCTGAGATCTTTCATTCTGACATTGAACAACTATTTTGGTCGGCAAATGTGTTATTCTTACTGCGCTATCAGTTGTGTTAACGTGTTGTCCTCCTGCACCACTAGATCTATAGGTGTCAATTCTAAGATCTTTCTCATCAATTTTGATATCAATTTCATCGTCTATTGCAGGATAAACCCAAATGCTGGCGAAACTAGTATGCCTTCTTGCTCCACTATCAAATGGAGAAATTCTTACTAAACGGTGAACTCCAGACTCATTTTTCATTAAACCGTATAAATAATTTCCATTTACTTTTAGTGTCGAAGATTTTATTCCTGCTTCTTCACCTTTATGTTCGCTTATAATTTCATAATTAAATTTTTTTTTATCAAACCATTTTAAATACATTCTTCTAAGCATTTCGGCCCAGTCCTGACTTTCTGTGCCACCTGCACCTGCGTGAATTTCCAAGTAAATATCGAATAGATCATTTTCGCCAGAAAGAAAGCAGTTTACCTCATTTTTTTTAATTTGGGCTAATATTTTTTTTATCTTATTATTGCAATCCAATAAAATTTCTTCATTTTTTTCTTCAGTTCCTAAATTGTAAAAATCTTTTAAATCTGCAATTTCATTTTGTGATTTTTCAAAAGACAAAATTATATTTTCAAGATGATTTTTTTCTTTGACTGTCTTTTTTACTTTAGTCTTATCTTTCCAAAAATCTTTCTCTTCAGTAATAAGTTTTAATTTTTCTAATTTTGAACTGATTTTATTTTTATCAAAGATACCCCCTTATATTTTTAAGAGATTTTTCTGCTAAAATAATATTGTTGTTAAAATTTTCCATTAATAAAATTGTCTGAACTTTACCAATTTATCATAACTATTGGAAATATCTAATTTGTTATTATCCACATTTTTAAGATCGTTAAATTTAAATGCCTCAATAATAGCTTTAGAACTGTTAAAATTTTCTTGTTGTCCTGTATCGTAGTTAACAGGCACAAAATGAATTCCATTTGGTATCTTAAATTTTTTAAAATCATCGGTATATAAAGCCTGCTTAATAAAATTCTTAAAAACAGGAAGAGCTGCTTTAGATCCTGTCTCATATCTTCCTAATGTCTTTGGAGTGTCAAAACCAACATACACACCAATAACTAGATCTGAACTAAAACCAATAAACCATGCATCAAAATTATTATTTGTTGTACCAGTTTTGCCTGCAAGAGGTACATTTAAATCTCTTAGTTTTTTTCCAGTTCCTCTTTTAATTACTCCTTGTAATATTGAAGTCATTTGATATGCGGTTTCTTCACTTAAAACTTGGTCATAATCATCTTTAATACTTGGGATAAATTTATCATTTTCTGAAAATCTATCACACCCTATGCACATTCTTTTCTCAGAATTAAATATAGTTTTTCCTCTTCTATCTTGTATTCTATCTATTAGTATTGGATTAATTTTTTTTCCTCCATTAACAAACGTTGAGTATGCGGAGGTTATGTTTAGCAATGTAGTTTCAGCAGATCCTAATGAAACTGACAAAAGTTCAGGAATATCATCGTAAATATTTAGTTGTTTAGAAAGATCTAGAATCTTATTTAATCCAATATTTTCTGCAATTCTTACAGTCATAAGATTTCTTGAATACTCAATTCCTTTTCTTAAAGTTGAAAGTCCGTAAAATTTTTTTCCATAATTTTCTGGTTTCCAATTTTTTAAACCAAATCCTTGTTCTGCAATGAAAGGTGCATCAAGAATTATTGAATTAGGTAAATAATTATTTTCAAGGGCTGCAGCGTATACAAAAGGTTTAAAAGCTGATCCCGGTTGCCTTTTAGCTTGAGTTACTCTGTTAAACTCACTTGACTTAAAATCAAATCCTCCAACAAGAGCTTTAACTTTTCCAGTAAATGGATCGATAGCTACAATTCCACCATTTATTTTTGGATATTGTTTAAGCTCCCAAAAATTTTTATCTTTTTGCTTTGCAAATAAAAAATCTCCTTCTTCAAATGACTCAACAATTTTTTTTCTTATTGGCCAGTTAATATAATCTTTAGTAATTTTACCAGATTGATTTGAATTTATTTCTTGAATCTCAAGTTTATGTTCATTAACATCTTTAACTTCAACAATTTTCCAATTTAAAGTGGGGTCTAAATTAATTTTTTTTAATTTTTCTTGCCAATTGCTATTTTTAAATTTGTTAGTTATTGGTCCGCGCCAACCATGCCTTTGATCATAAGCTTCAATACCTTTTCTCAAAGCTTTTTGTGCTATTATTTGATAATTTACATCTAGAGGAGTATTTATTGATAATCCTTCCTCGTAAAGTTTTTTAAATCCATAATTTTCTTTAATGATTCTTCTCACTTCCTCAGAATATGAGTTAGCTTCATTTACTAAAGCAATTTTTCTTTTTTTTAATTTAATCTCAGAATTTTTTAACTTTTTTAATTTTTCTTCATCTATAAAATTGTTTTCCTCTAAGTTGTTAAGAACAAGATTTCTTCTTTTTTTTGCTTCTTTGGAATATCTAAATGGATTGTATTTGCTGGGAGCTTTAGGTAAAGCAGCTAACAATGCTGCTTCAGAGTAATTTAGATCTTTTACAGATTTATCAAAATACTCTAGACTTGCAGCAGCAATCCCGTATGTTCCCTCTCCTAAATAAATTTGATTGAGATAAAGTTCTAAAATTCTTTCTTTTGAATAAGCCTTTTCAATTCTGAAAGCCAATATTGCTTCTTTAATTTTTCTTTTTAATGAGACTTCATTAGTCAGTAAAAAGTTTTTAGCTACTTGTTGTGTTATAGTTGATGCTCCTTCTAACCTTCTGTCATTTGCAATGTTGTTTATATTTTTGATTACCGCTCTAAGTATTCCTTTCGCATCTATTCCAGGGTGTTTAAAAAAATTCTTATCTTCTGCTGACAAAAAAGAATTTATCAATTTTTTTGGTATTGACTCGTATGGTATGAAAAGTCTTTTTTCAATTGCATACTCTGCAATTAATTTTCCATTTTCAGCATATACTCTACTAGACACTGGTGGTTGGTATTTTGCGAGTTTTTTATAGTCAGGTAAACCAGATGAGAAGTACCATAAAGCTGAAAACATGAAAAAAATAAAAATTAAAAAAACAATGATTCCAATTTTTATTGAATAATTTAAATATCTAATCATTAAAATGATCCTATACCTTAAATTTGGGCTATCTTATGGCATAATCCTTATTTTATAATGATGTCTTTATCTAAAAAATTTTGTATACTATTTTAATGCAAAATTCAGAAATTAAATTACCAATCATTACTAAAGGAATTCATTTTAAATGGAAAAAAATTTATACATTGATGCATCGCATCCAGACGAAACTCGTATTGTTCTTAAATCATCATCTTCAATTGAAGAGTATGAATATGAAAATAAAAATAAGTTAAATTTTAAGAATAATATTTATCTTGGAACAGTTAGTCGCGTAGAACCTTCTTTACAGGCAGCTTTTATTAATTTTGGCAGATTAAAACACGGCTTCTTAGCATTTAATGACATACAATCAGATTATTACCAAATTCCAACTGAAGATAAAGAGAAGTTGCAAGAAGCGGAAGAAAAAATTAGAGAAGATTTAAAAAACTCTAATAATGAAGAGCCTATAATTGATGAAGCTACTGACGGATCCCAGGAAAAACAAAATAAAATTTTTGATGAAAGTAGTAAAGATAATCAAGATGGAATAAGTGACGTTAAAAACAATGGCACCAATGATAAAAAAAATTACAGAGAAAAGTTAAAAAACACTTACGGCGTTAAAAAGTATAGAATTCAGGAAGTCATTAAACCAGGACAAGTAATTTTGATACAAGTTATAAAAGAAGAACGTGGACAAAAAGGAGCAGCTCTTACAACTTTTATTTCTTTAGCTGGTAAGTATGTTGTGTTGATGCCAAATACAGCAAAAGGCGGAGGTATTTCTAGAAAAATTTTTAATTCTTCTGAAAGATCAAAAATTAGATCTATTTTAAATGAAATCGATATTCCACGTACTATGGGTGTAATAGTAAGAACTGCGGGAGCAAGCAAAACAAAAAATGAAATTGAAAAAGATTTTCAAAACACTTTGGGAACTTGGGAACAAATAAAAGAAAAAGCAGTTGAGTCTATTTCACCATCATTAATTTATGAGGAAGGAGATATAATTAAAAGAGCATTAAGGGATATTTACGATAATGAAACTAAAAATATTTATGTAGACGGCAATGAGGGGTATCAAAAAGCTAAAGCATTTATGAAAGAATTAGTTCCAAAAAATTTAAAATATGTAAAGAAATATAGAGGAAAGATCCCACTTTTTCATGATGCTGGTATTGAAAAAGATTTAAATAATATTTTTGAACCTACGGTGAAATTAAAATCTGGTGGCTATCTAGTTATTAATCCAACTGAGGCATTAGTGGCTATAGATATAAATTCTGGTCAATCTACTAAACAAATCAATATTGAAAAAACAGCTGTAAACACAAATTTAGAGGCTGCTGAAGAGATTTCAAGACAAATTAAAATAAGAGATTTGTCAGGGCTAATTGTAATTGATTTCATTGATATGATGAATTTTCATAATAGAAGGATGGTTGAAAAAAGAATGAGAGAAAGTATTAGAAAAGATAGAGCAAGAATTCAAGTTGGAAGAATAAGTAATTTTGGATTGTTGGAAATGACTAGGCAAAGATTAAGAGAAGGATCAATTAAATGGGAAACCAATCTGTCCTTAGATTCTTTTTCTTTAAAATTAATTAAAAAAATTGAAATGTTAGCTTTTACGAATAAAATAAAATTTATTAATGCATATGTTCCAGAAAAAATAAAACTTTATATTGAAACAGTTTTAAAAAAAGAAATTGATTTTTTTGAAAAAAAATACAAATATAAGATTGAATTTTTACCTGATCCTGAATTAATAATTCCTGAATATAAGATTGATTTACTTACTAAAAATAAAAAAATCATAAATAAAATTGAAAGTGTAAATAAAATTGAAAACTTAACTCGTTCAAAAGAGAGAAAAGTTAAAAAGAAAGAAAAAAAGATATCTAATAAGGCTGTAGGCTCTAAGCAGGAAATTAAAAATTTAAAAAATAAAAAAAATTTAGATAAGAAGAAAAATAAACCCCGAACACTTTGGGTTCGTAAAAAAGCAGCTGTTTAAATCAAACCTTTTTTTGGAGAACTTGCTGATGCCATTAGTGTTTTCTTCATTCTACCAGCTAGAAAAGATTGCCTGCCAGATATAACTGCATTTTTAAATGAATTAGCCATCAATATAGGATTTTTTGCTTGAGCAATAGCACTATTGATTAAAACACCATCACAACCAAGTTCCATTGCTATTGTTGCATCTGAAGCTGTTCCAATGCCAGCATCAACAATTACTGGAACTTTTGAATTTTTAATAATTAATTCTAAATTAATTTTATTTATAATTCCAAGGCCAGAACCAATAGGTGAAGCTAAAGGCATTATCGCGGACGCTCCACTATCCTCTAGTTTTTTGGCTAACAATGGATCATCCGTACAATAAACTAACACTTTAAATCCCTCTTTAACTAAAATTTTTGTGGATTTAAGTGTTTCTATCATATTTGGTAATAATGTTTTTTTGTCTCCAAGTACTTCTAATTTAACTAACTTCCATCCTCCCATTTCTCTTGCAAGTCTGAGAGTTCTTAATGCATCTTCAGAATTAAAACATCCTGCGGTATTTGGTAAATAAGTAATTTTTTTTGGATCTAAAAAATCCATTAGTAAAGGTTTTTTTTTGTCTAAAATATTTACCCTTCGAACTGCCACTGTAACCATATCAGCTCCAGACGCTTTTACAGCTGCTGCGGTTTGTTTAAAATCTTTATATTTCCCAGTTCCAACGATTAATCTTGATTTTAAAATTTTATTTGCAACTTTGAAAGTATCTTTTTTTATTTTCATTACCCGCCTCCAATAAAGTGGACTATTTCGATTTTATCTCTATCTTTTACTTTTATTGATTTAAATTTTTTCTTAATAATAATTTTGCCGTTAAGTTCAATCGCAACTTTTTTTAGGTTCAAATTATACTTTTGAATGAGTTCAAATAGTGTTAATTTTTCTTTCAAAATGATATTTTTACCATTTAATTGTATTTTTGCCATATTTGAGTTAATTATTTAATTTATATCAAAGTAATGA
>MDTG01391257.1_pt1 | contig 12990 bp, 10 predicted proteins | sample 811421 | NCBI WGS metagenome assembly MDTG01 (sample SAMN05326645, study PRJNA326480) | marine metagenome | isolation source: seawater | place: Pacific Ocean: South East | collected 2011
AAAAGGACAGCCAATTGCACTAAACTCGCAGTCGATTTAGCAATGGAACCTTCCATAAACAGCTTCCCAATGCAACCGGCACTACCCAGGGCTCGGGCCTGCCGGTCGGCGGCAGCCCCGCCAGCGACACCCTGGAAATCAACAACGTCGCGTTTACCAAGAGCTTCGACGGACCGAGCACCGCGACCGGCAATCCGGTCCTGATCTTCAACATAGAAAATCTCAGCGCATCCAACAGCGTTTCCGGCCTGAGCTTCACCGACAACCTGAACGCCGTGCTGGCCGGATTGGCGGCCATCGGCACGCCGGCAGGCGATCTCTGCGGCGCCGGCTCCCAACTGTCCGGCACGACGCTGCTGACCTTCGTCGGCGGAAGCCTCGGCCCCAACGAGAGCTGCAGCATCGAGGTAACGCTTGCCGTCCCGGCCGCCGCGACCCCCGGGCAGTACGTCAATACCACCTCCAACCTGACGGCGAACGGCCTGCAGGTTGCAACAGCGGCAACGGCGACGCTTCAGATCGAGCCGCCGCCTGCATTCGCCAAGGTGTTCTTCCCCAACGCGATCTCGGTAGGCGGCACGTCCACGCTGACATTCACGATCGATAATTCCGCCAGCATCGTGGCCGCCGGCGCGCTTGCGTTCATCGACAACCTGCCGGCAGGACTGGCCGTCGCCACACCTGCCAACACCGCCAGCACCTGCGGCGGCATCGTGAGTGCGACGGCCGGCGCGGGTTCTGTCGGATTCAGCGGCGGCAGCGTCGCGGCCGGCGGCACATGCACGGTCCAGGTCGACGTTACCGGCACCGCCGAGGGCAACTTCGTCAACGTCACCGACCCGCTCACCTCGACTTCCGGAAGCAGCGGTACCGCATCCGACGCGATCGAGGTCATTTCCGGCGAGTTCGTCGTGACCAAGTCGTTCCGCACCGAACCGGTGCTGCCCGGCGGAGCGGTGGAGCTCGAGCTTTCCATCGTCAACGGCTCGACCTTCCCGCTGACCGACGTATCGCTGACCGATGATCTCAACGCGGCGCTCGCCGGCCTGGTCGCCGAGGGGCTGCCGCTGGCCGACGTCTGCGGTGCCGGCTCGCAGGTGACCGGCACATCCGTGGTGACCCTGACCGGCGGCAACCTGGCCGCCGGCGCGTCCTGCACGATCGTCGTTCCCGTCCGGGTGTCGGCCGGCACGGCCGCCGGCACCTACGTCAACACGACCAACACGGCAACAGGCACCCGCGAAGGCCTGCCGGTCCAGGCCGACGCCGACAGCGCCGACCTGGTCGTCGAGCCGCTGAGCTTCGGCAAGTCATTCAGCCCGGCCCTCGTACCCGTCGGCGGCACGACTACGGCAGTCTTCGAGATCACCAATCCGGACCCGGCCAATCCCGTGAGCGGACTGACGTTCTCCGACGACCTGGACGCGTTCGTTCCGGGCATGACCGCAGCGAATACGCCCCTGGCCGATGCCTGTGGCGCCGGCTCGCTGGTCGAAGGCACCTCGACGATTACACTGACCGACGGCGCAATCGGAGCGGGCGGATCATGCACGATCCAGGTCGTTCTGAACGTCCCTGCCGGCACGGCGCCCGGCGACTTCACCAACACGACAAGTGCGCTGGCCGGCGCGACCGGCAGCACCCAGACCGATGCAGCCGCTGCAAGTGCGGTACTGGGAGTCCAGCCCCTGCCGACGTTCACCAAGGCCTTCTCGCCTGACGTCGTATTGCCGCGCGAGTCGGCCACCCTGACATTCGTGATCGACAACAGCGGCAGCCAGCTTCCCGCCGATTCGCTGGCATTCGACGACAACCTGCCGGCGGGCATGACCGTCGCCGCGCTCCCGGCCATCGCCAACACCTGCGGCGGGACGCTTTTGGCGGTATCCGGCAGCGGCCTGGTCCAGTTGACCGGCGGCTCGGTCCCGGCCGGCGCGGTCTGCCAGGTCCAGGTCAACGTTACGGTTGGCAGCAGCGGCACCTTCACCAACGTCACCGATGACCTGACCTCCAGCCTGGGCAACAGCGGGAATGCCACGGCCGAACTCAGGGCCGAGCAGGCAGTGCCCGTGCCGTTGTTCGACGGCCGCTGGCTGGCGCTGTTCACCCTGTTGCTGGCGGCCCTGGGCCTGCACGCAATGAATTCACGACAGACTGCAGTGGCGGCACCCGAGCCACGAGAAAAATGAGTTCCGACCACGACGTTGGAATGGCGCCAAGTAGTAGAGGGGAGCCCGGCCCGAAAGCCGCCGCGCCCAAAAGTACGATTACCGGCACCTGAGCCGAGCATGCATATCACGAGGAGCAGAAGAATGAAAATCCGCAATCCGATTCGAAAGACCGCCCTGGCTGTCGCCATCGCCAGCGTCTCAATCCTGGCCAACGCGCAGGACGTGACGCTATATGAGAGTCACGTCCTGCCCGATGCCCTGGTTTTCGAGCCCAACAGCACGATCGGCATGAACACCGACATCGATATCGTCGTCAAGGGCCCCGACGGGCTCATCATCCGGCAGAGCTTCCAGGCCGGCGAAGCGATAGAATTCAATCCCGCTGCGATGTCTGCGGGCGGACTGCCCGACGGCAACTATCGCTACGAGCTGCAGATTACCGATATCAAGGGCGTTTCCGCGCGGCGCGGCGCCGACGGCACCGCAGATGCCGTCCAGGCGATTCCGCAGCCCGGATTCGGAAGCTTCTCCATCCTGAACGGAAAGCTCGTTTCACCGGGTGCCGAAGAAGCACCGTACACCGGGGCCGACGCCGGCACTTCGGTTCAGAGTTCCATCCAGCCTGCCGCAAGCGACAGCGACGAACAGACCCGCGCCCAGACCATCGCCCAGGATCTCAACGTCCAGGGAAGTCTCTGTGTCGGGCAGGACTGCACCAGCAGCGAGTCCTTCGGCTTCGACACCATCCGGATGAAGGAAAACAACACCCGGATCAAGTTCGACGACACCAGCAACTCCGGCAGCTTCCCCAACAACGACTGGCAGCTGACCGCGAACGAATCGGGCAACGGCGGGCTGAACAAGTTCTCGATAGAAAACACGACTGTCGGCCGCATCCCGTTCACCATCGAAGGCCCGGCGCCGAGCAACTCGCTTTATGTGGACGACGCGGGCAACATCGGCATCGGCACAAGCGCACCGGTTGTCGAAACCCACATCGTGGACGGTGACAGCCCGACAGTTCGTCTTCAGCAGGACGGCAGCTCCGGCTTCACACCACAGGTGTTCGACATCGCGGCCAACGAAGCCAACTTCTTCGTGCGCGACGTGACCAACGGCAGCCAGCTCCCGTTCCGCATAAAGCCAGGCGCCGATAGCGACAGCCTGTTCATCGCGGCAAACAACAATATCGGGATGGGCACCGCCAACCCCTCCTCCCAACTGCATGTCTCGAACGCTCAATCGGCCGGCGGCATGACGTTCAAGATGACCGAAACCGGTAATTCCGCGGGGACCGGCCCCGGTGCCAACCAGGACTGGGAACTGACCATACGAGACGCCGACGGCGGGCTGGGATTCAACGACCCGGACACCGGTGGGGCCGAAATGTTTCTGACCACCGACGGGAATCTGACGATCAAGGGAACCCTGACGACAGCGACGCAGACCATCCCCGATTACGTCTTCGAAGATAGCTATGTGCTTCGCCCCCTCGAGGAAGTGAGCTCGTTCATAGACGCGTTCGGCCACCTTCCCGGGATTCCGTCAGCGAAGGAATATGCGAAGCGAGGAGGAGTAAACCTGAGTGAACTCCAGATTCTGCTGCTCGAGAAAGTCGAGGAATTGACGCTCTACACCCTGCAGCAGCAAGACACGATCAAGCGGCTCGAGAGCGAGGTCAACGCTCTCAGGACCTCCCGCGACTAGCAGGAAGGAAAATGGCGCGGAGCCGGCCCATCAGGTCGGCTCCGCCTCAAAGGTGTAGCCGAAAGCATCGATATCGGATTTATAGACTTGCCCCACCAGCTCGGCATCGCACTCGCTGAAATAGACGGAATAGTGTCGCCTTTCGGTTTTCTTCAGGTGCGGTAGTTCCAACCCGTCGAATCGGATGACCGAACAGAATTCGGCAAAATCGGCAGCAAGCCGCTCGAACCGCAAAAGCCTGTCTACAAGCAACCTGCCCGTGTCATCGCACAACCAGTAAGTCTGCGGCGCGAGCATGAGCGGATTCTTGACATAAAACGGATCCCGCTTTCGCAAGCACAGGTCCAGCCAGTCGGCGAAAGGAATTGGCGAATCGGCCAACCCGGTCTGGTTGGTGCGGACTCGCCAGTGATACATCGAGACAAGGCGATCCCACGGATTCCTGATCGTGGAAAAAGTTTCCAGCCTGGACCACCTGCGTTCACCCAACCAGGCCGCGACCTCGGCTGCCCTGACGTGCTGATAACCTGAAATACCCAATGCAGTGCGTATGCTGCTACCACCGGTCTTGTTGATGTGGATGAAAACGAACCCCCTGTCCGCCATTTCCTCCACTGCCTGCCTCCAGACAGGTTCGGTGCTATGCATATCGTTCATGACTGTCTCCCACTCCGCACTTGCTCCGCAACGATCAACACCTATCGATGCCGCATCCTTGAAGCCCGGCCGGGTTCCAGAACTTGACGACTTTTTTATCAATGATGATGAACTCCACGGCCGGCAGGCTGGCTAATCTGACTCGGCAGCCATCGATCTTGGTCTGACATGGGGAAACGGGACATCCGGCATCGGTCTGCCGATGAACCGGCACAATTCCGGCCAGGCATCACCTTCCAGGACATTCATTCGCAAAAGGCGGGACGGGTTCTCGGCAAAGTGAGCTTCCACCTCCGCTTGATGTCGACGGTAGCGTGCAAGATAGCGCTCGAGCTGCCCGTCCGGGGAACCGCGCCCGTAAATCAACTTTCTCATTTCGGTCGATCGATTTCCAAAAAAAACCTCGACACTTTCAATCCAGTCCAACGGATCTCGCCAGGTCAGCACGAACTTCGCTTCCGGCACATGGTTGTCGATTTCACGAAACAGAATTGGCCAAGGGTTGTCCTGAAAGGCGTCGTACCTGTCGATCAGCGGACGTGCAAGCGACCATAGCTGCGAGTGGATTCGTGGGTCTTGAACGAAGTTGGGCCCGGTAACGCGGAAGCCCAGGTGCGCAAGCGCCCTGCCAATGCTGCTGGTGCCCGTCTTGTGAAATCCAATGCAGAAAACCTTGGCCACGAATCCTCCGTTGTACAGCCAGATGGCGGCGCGCGATACAATTCTAGCCCAATCGGCAACGGTACGAATATGAGCGACAGCATCCACATTGGATTCGTCTGTCAGGCTGGACGCCTGGAGGCCCAAAGCTGCCTGCTGGCCGCCTCGATAATTGCACAGCTTGGGAGCCGCGTCAGGATGACTGCCGCACTTGCCGGCGCGGACTCCGACCGGACCGGGCCCGCGGGGCGAACGCTGGATTTTCTCGAAGCGCTGGGCACGCAGATCCACCCGGTGGAGAATCCGATATCTCCGGACTATCCTATCGGTAACAAGCTGGCTTGCCTGAGGGTCCTGGAGAATACAGCGGAAGTCTCACTGTTCATGGACACCGACATGATCGTCACCGGCGATTTTCTGTGTCGTCTTGATTCTGATTTCGAGTTCATGGCCAAGCCCGCGGATGCCGCGACCGCCAGCCTCGACCACAATGCATGGCGGCAGCTCTTTTCCAGTCACGGTGTGCCGATTCCACGGTCACGTTATCTTTCAACGCATACTGCGGAGCTCGGGTTTCCCTACTTCAATGCCGGTTTCATTGGTTTGTCGGGCGAAAAAACACTGGCGGACTGCTGGATTCTGCATGCGAAGCGGCTGGCAGAACAACGAGGCCGACACGATTACCACCTGGACCAGATTTCGCTCACTCTTGCCGTTTACGATCAGGGACTGGTCGTTCGACCGGTGTCGGAACTGCTCAACTTCCCTGCCCATCTCCGACCGGTCCCCGAGAACGATTCGACCGCAGTCGTTCATTATCACCAGGCGGATCGAATATCCGGGAGCCATCGCGTCAGGAATCTGCTTTCAAGACTAGTCAACGATTACCCCATGCTTGGGCCCATTCTCGCCGACGACCCCGAATGGGGCTGGACGACAAGCGTCGGGCAGCAACGGAAATATTTCGGGTCGGCTTTCCGTAAGGGCCGAAACGCCGGTTCGAATTTCATCATCACCGGAATACCCCGGTCAGGCACGAGTTTGCTGTCATCGTGCATCGATGGCATGGGCGACACGATCGTGATCAACGAGCCTGCCGAGATTTTCGGCGCGCTCGAGCATCCGGGAGGCTTCGGCCTGGCGGCTTACCACCAGCAGCTGCGCGGAAGAATCCTTTCGGGACAGGCTGTACCCAACAAGGTCGATGCAGCAGGACGGCTCGTTGAAGACACCCTTGTATCGGATGCTCGCTCAGAACTTCGTTACCGCCGCGAGAGCGAGGATTTCCCTCTTGGAACGAAGAACACCCTGGCCTACACGGCCAGGCTGGAGCAGATCGCCGAGACGATGCCGAGCAGTCCGATACTTTTTTGTATCCGTAACCCAATCAGCACGATCGCTTCATGGACCCGATCATTCGAACATCTACGCACGGCAGTTACCGGCAAGGCCCGGATCGGTACATCGAACGATCCTTACCTTGCGGGCCTCGAAAGGCAACAGCTGGAACGCATCGAGGCCGAGGATGATGTCGAGATCAGACGCGCCTTGTGGTGGAACTTTCTCGCTGGGCGCGCCTTGAAGAACATCAACCGGATCACGGTCGTCAGGTACGAAGATTTTGCCGCAGATCCGGCGGCCTGTCTGCGTTCGGTCGGCACAAGTCTCGGCGCTTCCAAGAAGGCCATCGACCGTCAGGTCGCCCGAATGAAGCCCTTGACAGCGGTCGACAGGGCCCAGGAGCTTTCGGACTTCCAGCTTGAGTCCATTCGAGGAATCTGCGCAACCACCGCTGCGCGATTCGGCTACGACGTTTAGAAATTCCGGGCACCCTGAACAGACGCGCTCGGCGAGTTCTCAGGAGCCGGGCCGGTTCCGAACGCACAGATAGATTGGTCGGCTATCCGATTCGTCGGTCAACTGGGTGATTTCATCGTATCCCGCCCATCTCATGAGCATTTCGAGACAGGCGGTGGAGGGGATCAGCCTCGGCACTCCCCTCTCGCCACCAGGTTGCTTGACCTTGAAATAAGTGTCACGATGATCGGGAACGACGATGGTCTCGAGCAGCAGGCGATCTCCGAGGCTGGCCAGCATCTCGATGCCGGTGATCGGATCGCGCATGTGATAGAAAACCGCCATGGCGAACACCAGGTCGAACTTGCCGAGCTTGCGCGCAGAGCTCCGATCGAGCATCTGGACTTTCGCTTCGACGTTTTCCAGGCCGAAATGATCGATCACCCAGTTCATCCGCTTGATCGGCTCGGCCGCACCATCCACTGCAAGAATCCTGGACGCGCCCCGCCCGGCCATCTTGATGCTGAAGAATCCGTCGCTGCAGCCGGCGTCCAGGACACTCATCCCGGTCATGTCCTCGGGTAACGCAGACTTCACCTTTTCCCACCGAGGTTCCGGATGGTTCAGGGGTTGGGGGCCCGGAGCAGGCGCAATCTCCTTGGTGAATATCCCCGGGGCAACTTCGATGTTGTGGAACCAGGGGCCGAGTCGTCTCACCTGTTCGACCAGCTCGGGCTGCGCGGGTGCATCTGTCTTGCTTTCTGTGTTCATTGATCTTTATATATTATCCGTTATCGATATTCTAGCGAGATTTCGGGAGCGCTCGTCAGCCTTGCTTCCACGGAAGAACATCACGATACTCTCGCAGCGCATCGGCTTTTAGCAGCGAGGCGGCGTTGGAAACCAGGGGATAGGGCGAACGCCCGGGCTCTGAAGGAAGTCCTTTTACGCCTGCAAGATCACGCAGCCTCTGAACGATGCCGCGAGACGGCGCGGTTTCGGTCACTCCGGACCCACGCGGTTTCTCGGACAACATGATGCGATCTTTTTCGACGCCGAGAAAACCGCAGATTTCGTTGAGGACCGCCTTTTGATCCGACACAAGTTCTTCGTAGCTGAACTTGATGCAAGAATGTCCGGAAAACAGCGCCTGAAGCCATGAAAAGCAGGTCAACTGGTTCCTGCAATCCTGGGCAATCCGGGCAACCTCGGGCGCGACCGGCGCTTCCTTGGAGGCTGCCGTCATCCGGTGCTGTATTTCCGAAAGTGCGCGCTTGACGAGATCAGTGCGCCATAGAAATACCACCTTCATATCGACGCTGGAAGCGAGTTCATCGATCGCCTCGGCGAACTGCAATTCGCCGAAGTGGTAATAGAGCGCCTTGAATCCAGAGGCCGATACGCCGGGCCGAGGGGAAAAAATCTGGGATTCCAGAAAACCGCAAACGGACTCTTCGCGCATCTTGTAAAGCGCCTCGCCGCCTGGAGTCTCCGGCCCCCTGACCAGCCCCAGAATCCGATTTCGGCCCAGAACCTCGCCATGGCACACGATTTCCGGGTGCCCGTTCAGCGTCGTGCGGAGAACCGTACTCCCGCTCCTGGCCGGGGCCACCAGAAGGAAACGCGTATGTTTGCTCATTTGTCTAGGCTATCACCGGATTCGCGCGTGCGCTCGGCAGCCCGAGGCCCGCCAACGTCATCACCGCGCAGAGTCCGCCTTGCCGCCCAACCCATTAGCAAGATCGCACAGGCAAACACCAGGACGTCTCCGATTTTCCAGTAGAGAGTTCGTTCAGCGAACACGGGCACCACCGCCTGGGTTGAACGCGGCGCGCCGTAGGCGGTACTGGCCATTATCTCGCCGCCGGGGCCGACCAGCCAGGATGGCCCTGTGTCGGTCGCGAGAACGAAAGCGATGCCGTTCTCGATTGCGCGAAAAACGGTGGAAGAGTTGTGCTGGACAGCGGCTTTTCGACTTGCGAATATCGAGAGGTTCGAAATATTCACCCCGACAGCGGCACCGGCGGGAACCACCGATCGAATATTCGCGGCGAATATATTCTCCCAGCAGATTGCCGGCACGACGGCAATTTCGGGACTGGATATGGCCAGCGCTTGCGGCGGCCCCGGCGGCACCTCGACCTGGATAATTTCGGGAACCAGCCAGTCGGGCCAGTCCACCCTGCCGGCCATCGGTATGTATTCGCCGAACGGCACAAGCTTTCGTTTGGCGTATTTCTGCAGCCCGTCGCGCGCGCCGTCGATGATGACCAGTTCGTTGATCATCTGCCCGGCGGCCTGATCGCTGTTCCGACGAAGGTACTTGCTGCCGGAGCTTGCGCCGAAAACGATCGGCGCACCCAACTCCTCGCTGAGCTGGAAAATTTCTCCGTAGACGAACGGAAAGCGGTTGATCAGCTTGACGGCGCCTTCCGGCCAGACGATCAGGTCGGCCCCTCCGTCTCCATCCCGTTCGATTCGACTCAACGCCGCGAGAGATTCGATTGAATTCTGCCCGGGAGGCCCGGCATCGATCTTGCCGGCCTGCACGACCCGGACGCTTATTTCATCGACGGGTTCAAGCGTCGCAAGCCGAGCGAATCCGAACGCGAACAAGGACAGGGCGAATGCCAGGGAAACGGAGACCGCTTTCGCGCTGGGCGCCCATGGCTTTCCCCGACCCAGTTCCGAAATCGCCCGGCCCAGGCTGGCGCTGAAGAAAACGGCAAAGAACGCCAGGCCGTATTCCCCGAACACAGCCGCGAACTGGCGCAACTCGGCTGCGTCCAGAAAGCCGTGCGCGACGCCCGCCCAGGGCAGCGCCAGAAATCCCACGGTATTGCGCACGTATTCAAGAACGACCCAAAGCGATGCCAGGATCGCCGGCTGCAAATATGCGCTTTCGGACCGTGTCATTTCTAGACCGATCGACCAGACGCCATAGGAGACCGACAGGTAGAGCACGATCGGCATCAAGTGCCAGACCTCGAAACCGTGGACATTCAGCGTCCATGACACGGTGCCGAGATAGTAGGCGATGCCCAGCATCAGCCCGCGAACGAAAGCTTCCAGGGTGCCGCAGGGACGGCCGATGAACATCGGCACCAGAAAGACAAGCGCGAGCGCCACGTTCGGATCCGGCGTGACCGCAACAGCAAGCAGCCCGCCGGAGAAGGCGGGCAGGATGACCATGCCTAGAAAACGCTGCAGAGATGAGCTGGCGTCTCTTTCGCCAGGATAGGTCTTCATTGCATCAGCATCGGATGCCCAAAGGATTGCACAAATCGCTGTTCGGGCAAAACCCTCGCTCCACCCGCATCAAACAGATACGGGCCAGGATTTGGCCCGTACACGGAGATCCTTGTTTCATTTTGGCCGGGAATGCGGGGCCGAACAGTGTTTTTCGTTGCCGGGTCCGGCCCGATCACGGCTCCGTTTCCAGGAAATCGATTGCCTCCTCGATATCCATACCCTGGAACGGATCATCGGGCGGCGGCAGGCTGCGCCCCGGTCGAGCCGCGAAAGTCACGTATCGCAATCCGCCGAGACCATCGTCTTCCAACCAGTGATGCGCCTGGATCGGTCCGTTGGATCCGGATGCAAGGCCGGACAACAGGTCGATCTCGAGTTCCGCCAGTTCCATCGAATCGATGCGCCCGTCGGCCGCCGAGGGCAGGTCGAGAACCATCTTGCACATGCTGCTTCTGCAGCTGACGTCTTCGAGGATGGCGCGGTCGCCAATTCTGTCTTCGAACGTCGTCGCGAGCGTCGATTCCGCTTCCTCGGCCCAGGCATGGTCGATCGGCTCGGCCTCGAACCGCTCGCCGATCTTAGAACGACGTTTCTCCCTGGAGGCCTGCTGAACTTCGTTGTAACGCGCGATCAGCTTCGGATCAGACTTCGCCTTCTTGAGCATCTCACGCTGTCTTTCACGCTCGGCGAGCAAATCCTCTTCTTCCGCCTTGTCGCTTTCCAGGTCGGTCAGACGCGCATCCAGCCGCTCAAGTTTGGAGACGATACGCGCATTGGACTCCAGGATCTGCTCGAGCATCGCCGTCGACTGCGCCGACGCCGCCTCTTCTTCCACAACTGCCTGGGATACGCGGCGCTCGCCAGCGTAGGATTCCGCCTGACCCCTGCCCGGAGACGAATCCCGGGACTGGAGGGCGAGCACCAGAATGGCGCCCGCCCCCAGGATCATCATTGCGATAAACGGTTTCTTGCCCATGATCGCAGACTCAAGCGTTTGAGGAGCCCAGCTGCTGGATACCGGTGCCCGGCGGAAGCCTGCAGGAAGCGATTATCGGGACGCCGACCGAAAAGATACCGGACACGTCGGTGATCACCTGGGTGCCATCGGGTACGGCCCCGTCGGAAGAAAGCGTTACAACTACGCTATCCCCGCCCGTTGGAGTACCGGAATCGGTGACCGGAATCTCGCGGACCGTGCACGTAATGTCGTCAGCCGGGTCGGCATCGGGGCCCCACCAACCGGAAATGAAGACCTGGTCGATCAGGTCGGCAACGCCGCCGTCGATATCGACGTAGTTCATGATTGGGCACAGGACGAAACGGTCCGCGGTCGCGCTCTCGTTACGCACCCGGAAACCGTCCCAGATGATCGGTGTATTGATCGCCTGGCTCAGGTTGTTGCTGACGCACTCGATCCCGCCGGTGGTGATATCGGCCGCGTGCGTGACCGGAGCAACCGTTGCTCCGACCGCAACCAGGGCGATCCCGGAAATTAGTGCGGTACGTATCTTCCTGATCTGTCTTTCAGACTTGAGCTTCATCGCTGCTTCCTCCATCCAAATGTATGTTGCAAAAGGTAAATATTTAACCAGCCGCCGAAGCAACCCGGCACTCGAAAATCTCGCCCGGTTTGCGCTCGTCACGGCCTCCCCTTTTTCCTACTTACATCCATTGTTACGGATTTAGCGGATCAAAGACGACACTGTCTACGGAAAAATGTCTACTACCGCAAATTTTGGAGTGAAACCGCAAATTGGATCAAGCGTTCCGCTTTGGCGCGCCAGGAAAACCGCTCGGCATGGTCCGACTCCAGATCGAGCCCTTGCTCCAGCGAACCGTCCAGCCACCTATCGACCAGCATATCCAGGACTGCATCGCTGGACTCCGCATCGTCTGCGGCGTTCCAGCCGCGCCGAAATGTGCCGATCAACGCCCGACCCGGGTCCTTTTCGTTGGAATACAGGTGCAGAATGGGCCGCTTCGCCCCGAAATACTCGTAGATCTTGCCCGGAATCTGGTCTGCCTGCCGATTGCCCACACTCAGCAATACGTCTGCATTCGCCTGCGCGTCCAGTACCTCGGCGTGCGTGAGCGGACCCAGGGTACGAATACTTGTGCTGCGGGAAACGGCAGGAAACTCGCCGATCAGGTTTCCGGCAATCCACAGCTGCACGTCCGAACGGCGCGCAACCGTCTCGAAAAACGGCGCAGGATTGCGAAAGGACGCGTACAAGGTCCCGGTAAACAGGATATTGAGCCGATCGCTACGAAACGGTACGGCGACATTCGGCGAAGCGACACGCGTGTGGTCGAATCCCTGAGGAACCACCTCGATGAGACCGTGACGCTGCGCGTGTCTTCGCTCAAGTTCCTGTTTTACGCTTTCAAGTGTGACCAGAGCGCCGTCGGCCCGCTCGAGGACATACCCTTCGTACCGACGATCCAGTCGGCGCCGCCATCTCGGTGAATAGACGGTGTCCACCGGATCCCCCAGGTCCGCCAGGAGCGTTGCCCCGAAACGTCGTTTGGCCGCTATGCCCAGCTGCAGGTCCACACCAGGCTCGTGCGAACCGATCACAAGATCCGGCCTGTACCCGGACCGATCAAGTCTGCGCAGAACCCGAGCGGCGAAAAAATACCACTCGCTCCGAACGTCCGGAAACACGACCTGGTCCAGCACCTTCCTGGCCAGACGGTAGATTCCTCTGAGGCCACCGTCCGCAGTGCTCGCCGGCGCCGCAGCCGC
>MDTG01424552.1_pt1 | contig 12990 bp, 14 predicted proteins | sample 811421 | NCBI WGS metagenome assembly MDTG01 (sample SAMN05326645, study PRJNA326480) | marine metagenome | isolation source: seawater | place: Pacific Ocean: South East | collected 2011
CACCCGCCAGCACAGGCGAAGGACTCAAGCCATGATGATTCACGAAATCACCGCACTCGCCGGCAAGTACAAGAGCCGCAAGCGCGTCGGCCGCGGACCCGGCTCAGGCGTCGGCAAGCGCTCGGGCCGAGGCCAGAAGGGCGCGGGCTCCCGCTCGGGAAACAGCCGCCGCTTCCAGTTCGAGGGCGGCCAGATGCCCTACTTCCGGCGCATGCCCAAGTTCGGCTTCTCGAACGCCAACTTCCGCGTCCACTTCTGGCTCGTCAACCTGCGTCAGATCGTCAACCACCCCGACTTCAAGTCGGGAGGCGTTGTCAACCAGGAGACGCTCATCAAGGCGGGCCTGGTCCGCGATGACAGCCGCGACATCAAGATCCTGGGCGATCTCCCGGAGGGCGCCGACTCGATCAGCGTCAAGCTCGAGGTCACGGTCAACCGCGTCACCGACCCCGCCCGCAAGCTCATCGAGGCCGCGGGCGGCAGCGTGAACGAGACCGGCACGAGGCGCGACCGCGTCCGCGGCGTCGACCGCAACAGCGACGATCGTTCGCCCACCAACCAGACCAAGAAGGCCAAGCGGCGCGCGTTCCAGGAGAAGAAGGCCGAGGCCGCCTCGCGGGGCGAGGCCCTGAAGAAGAAGTGATGCGGAGCCGCGGGCCCCGACGCGGGCTTGCCCGCCGCGTCCCGTGAAGCGCCCCGAGTGCCCGCCCAGGACGCGCAGGGCGACATCCGAAGAGCCGTTCCCGAGCCATCCGCGCGCCCGAGCGTCCAGCGTTCCCCGGCGCATACAGTCCCAACCGACCAAGCCCCGCCCGGACTCAACCGGAAGGGCGAGTCGCCAGCAAGAGGCACCCGGTGAACATCTTCCAGACAATCCTCAATGTCTTCCAGATCAAGGAGCTCCGAGACAAGCTCCTCTTCACTCTGGGCATGCTCGCGGTCTACCGCATCGGCTTCTGGATCCCCCTCCCGGGCGTGAACCAGGAAGCCTTGATCAAGTACTTCGAGCAGGCCGCCGCGGAAGGCAACGCCGCGGGCCGCATGGCGCAGTTCGTCTCCATCTTCTCAGGCGGTGCGTTCGGCCAGTCCACCATCTTCGGCCTGGGCATCATGCCCTACATCTCCGCCGCGATCATCTTCCAGATCCTCGGGTCCGTCCTCGAGCCCCTCAAGCGTCTCCGCGAAGAGGGCCCCACGGGTCAGCAGAAGATCCAGGAATACACCCGCTACACAACCGTCGGGCTCTGCGTCGTGCAGGCGATCGGCTGGCTCGTCTTCATCCGCTCCCAGAACATGGTCTACGCCGATTGGGCCTCCAATCCCATCTGGTGGGTCATGGCGGTCACCGCCCTCACCGCGGGCACCATCTTCCTCATGTGGCTCGGTGAGCAGATCGATCGCTTCGGCATCGGCAACGGCGTCTCCCTCATCATCACCGCGGGCATCCTCACCGGCATGCCCGGCGCCGTCGGGTGGGTCTTCCAGAACTTCGACCCGGGCAACCCCCAGGCCCTGGGCTGGATCCAGCTCATGCTCCTTCTCGGCGGGTTCATCCTCGTCGTCGCGGGCTCGGTCATCATCACCGTCGCCCAACGACGCATCCCGGTCCAGCAGGCCAAGCACACCCGCGGCCGACGCGTCTACGGAGGCCAACGCTCCTACCTGCCCCTCAAGGTCAACCACGGCGGCGTGATGCCCATCATCTTCGCCTCCTCCCTCATGATTTTCCCCTCCGTCGTCCTGGGCGGTCTCCACGACGGGGCCCGCTCCGCCCAAGCCACCAGCCCGGGCTCCTGGATGGCCGCCGACTGGTACTACTCCCTCACCCAGTGGCTCTCTAACAACTTCCAGATGGGCGAGTTCCCCTATGTCGTCCTCTACATCGTCATGGTCTTTTTCTTCTCCTACTTCTGGATCACCGTCCAGTTCAATCCAGAGGAGATGTCCAAGCAGCTCCGGGATCACGGGTCCTTCATCCCGGGTCTCCGCCCGGGTCCTCGCACCGCGGAGTACCTCGAGACCGTCATGGAGCGCCTCACCTATGTCGGCGCGGGGTTCCTCGCTGTCATCGCGGTGCTGCCCATGGTCGTCAACAAGTCCATGAACATCGACTTCTCCGTCACCCAGTTCCTCGGAGGAACGGGTCTGCTCATCGTGGTCAATGTCGCGCTCGACATGCTCCAGCGCATCGAGGCCAACCTCCTCATGCGCAACTACGCGGGCTTTCTCGGAGGACAGGACGACGGCAAAGCCCCCAAGCTCCGGGGCCCCCGAGCCTGACCCCGTCCCCGCCGCAAGGCTCGAAAAATCCGCACCCGGGACGCGGACAGCCCCCGGACCGCGGCCTAAACTCTCCGTTCCCCGGATACCCCTGCGCCACGCCGCCGGGGTCCCCGAACGAATCAAGAACGAGTCAGCCGAAAGAGGCCCGCCGATGAAGGTCAAATCAAGCGTCCGCCGCATCTGCAAGGACTGCCAGATCATCCGCCGAAAGGGCAAGGTCCGCGTGATCTGCAAGGCCGATCCCAAGCACAAGCAGGTCCAGGGCTGATCAGACGCCCGACAGGGCCAGACGAAGGATTCAACCATGCCTCGTATCGCCGGTGTTGATGTCCCCGACAAGAAGAAGATCCTCTACGCCCTGCAGTACCTGCACGGCATCGGCCCGAAGTTCGCCGCCGACATCCTCGCCGAGGCGAACATCGAGCCCGACACCAAGGCCAACGAGCTCACCGAGCAGCAGATCGCCCAGCTCAACGGCGTCATCGACTCGGGCTACCTCGTCGAGGGTGCCCTCCGCCGCCAGGTGCAGCAGAACATCCAGCGCCTCCGCGACATCCGCTCCTACCGGGGCGATCGCCACCGCAACGGCCTGCCCACCCGCGGACAGCGCACCCGCTGCAACGCCCGCACCCGCAAGGGTAAGAAGAAGACCGTCGCCGGCAAGAAGGGCGTCAAGGGCTAAGTAAACAAGTGCCAACGGCGGACGCCCAGACCGGCGTCCGTCGTTTTTCATCCCCGATCACTCGTCAGGATCCAGCCCGCCGGCATCGCCCGAGCGGGAGGTGGACCCGCCAGGAGCGAGCATGGCAAAGCAGAAGCAGAAGAAGGTTCGCAAGAACATCGTCCGAGGCATCGCCCACATCAAGGCGACCCACAACAACACCATCGTCACCATCACCGACACCAACGGCGAGGCTCTCGCCTGGGATTCGGCCGGCACGATCGGGTTCAAGGGCGCCCGCAAGTCCACCCCCTTCGCCGCCACCCGCGCGGGCGAGCAGGTGGGCCAGAAGGTCCGCAAGATGGGCGTGACCGAGGTCGAGGTCAAGATCACGGGCGTCGGCGCCGGGCGCGAGTCCGCCGTCCAGGGCCTCGTCTCGACCGGCATCCGCGTCACCGCCATCGAGGACCACACCCCCGTCCCGCACAACGGGTGCCGCCCCAAGAAGAAGCGCCGCGTCTGACCCCCGATCCAGCCCTCGAGCGACGAGGGCAGATCGCAGATCGCCGCACAATCGTCGCGCCGCAGGGCGCTGCAAACCCCCGCATCGGACAGCAGGCCGGCCGCTCGCAGCGGGGCACGCCGAGCCGACAGCCGAACGCGGGACCGGTTCCGAAGGCACCGCTGCAAAGATCCCCGAAAAGGCTCGGATGAAGGAGCCGCGGGGGAGGTGAATCATGCGAGTCAAATGGCGCGGCCTCGAGCTGCCGAGCAAAGTCGTCTCCGATCCCAAGTTCGCGTCCGAGGACTACGGCCGCTTCTCGATCGAACCGTTCGAGCGCGGTTTCGGCACCACCATCGGCAACTCGCTCCGCCGGGTGCTGCTCTCCTCGCTCGAGGGCGCCGCGGTCGTTTCCGTCAAGATCAAGGGCGTCGAGCACGAGTTCAGCTCGATGAAGGGCGTGATGGAAGATGTCACCGACATCATCCTGAATGTCAAGAATCTCATCGTCAGCCTCGAGGGTGACGAGCCCAAGACCATGCGCCTCGCCGCCCAGGGGCCTGGCGATGTCACCGCGGACCTTATCGAGGCCGACGCCGGCATCGAGATCCACAACAAGGATCTCATCCTCTGCACCCTGACCGACGAGGTCCCCTTCGAGATGGACCTCACCGTCGCGAAGGGCCGGGGCTATGTCCCCGCCTCCGAGCAGTACAAGGACCAGGACGAGCAGGAAGTCGGGGTCATCCCCGTCGACGCGATCTACAGCCCCGTCCAGCGCGTCCGCTACAACATCGAAGCGACCCGCGTTGGTCAGCGCACCAACTACGACCGGCTCGTGATGGAGGTCTGGACCGACGGCACCGTGACGCCCGACATGGCGCTCGTGGAGGCCGGCAAGATCCTCCGCAAGCACCTCAACCCCTTCGTGCAGTACTTCGAACTGGGCGAGGAGCGCGTGTCCGACGAGGCCGCCGCCGCCGCGGGCGTCGACGAGGAGCTCATCCGCAAGCTCAACATGCCGCTCTCGGATCTCGAACTCTCGGTCCGCGCGAGCAACTGCCTCGAGTCCGCCCGCATCGACACCGTCGCCCAACTCGTCACCAACACCGACCAGGATCTGCTCAAGCTCCGCAGCTTCGGCCGCACCTCTCTCCGCGAGGTGAAGCGCAAGCTCATGGATCTCGACCTCGAACTCGGCATGGAACTCCCCGAGGGCTACCAGGTCCCCGGCGCCGCCGAATGACCGTGAACCCCGCGGGAACGACCCGCTCGTGAGATGGGGCTCCGGCCCCGGAGGATTCAGCAATGCGTCACCGCAAAGCCGGTTACAAGCTCGGACGCACCACCGCCCACCGCACAGCCATGCTGCGCAACATGGCGGCCAGCCTCTTCGAGCACGGCCAGATCACGACCACGATCCCCAAGGCGAAGGCCCTCCAGCCCTTCGTCGAGAAGATCGTGACCAAGGCCAAGAAGGGCGACCTGCACAACCGCCGCCAGGTCATCTCCATGCTCGGCGGCGACCGCCGCGCCTTCGCGTGGTCCCACATCCCCAAGGACGCCGACGAGGGCGAGCGGCAAGCCGTCGAGACCCTGCGCGAGCGCGCCGAGGTCTTCTTCGACATCCCCGAGGCCGATCAGGTCGAGCGCAACCGCTACGGCGAACTCCGCAAGGCCCCCAAGCTCGTCAAGCACATCTTCGAGAATGTCGCCCCCCGGTTCGAGGACCGCGAGGGCGGCTACACCCGCATCATCAAGCTCGGGCGTCACCGTCTGGGCGACGCGGGCGAGCTCTGCGTCATCCAGTTCTGCGGCGCCGAGGAAGGCCCCGAGGTCTCGGGCGAGCCCAGCGGCCGCCGCCGCCAGGCCGACAAGCGCGAGGCGTTCGCCGAGAAGCTCCGCGCCAGCCGTCCCGCGCCCGCCGAAGCGCCAGCCGCGGACGACACCGCAACCGCCGTCGCCGACGAGGCGGAGGCGAGCGAGGACGAGTCCTGAACCGCTCACGCTGATCCAGCCAAACCACACCCCAGGCCCCGCGAGCGCGGGGCCTGTTTCGTAGATCGCCACTCCCTACTATTTGTTTGGGTACACCGTACTAGTACGGTAGACTGCCATTATGGGAACCAGACCGTACGGACAATCTGACACGCTGCCGGAGCTCTCGCAGGATTTGCTCGCCAAGCTCTTCTGCACCGATCCCGCCGTTGGTTTCGCGCTCTGCGATATCGATGGGCGGGTCGTCTGGGTGAACGACCGGTCCGCCGAACTGTTCATCAAGGGCCCCGCCGAACAGGCTGTCGGGAGGACCCTCGATGAACTGCTCGGCGAGGAGTGGGCGGGCGAACGGCTCGAGATGTTCCGCCGCATCGCGGAGACGGGGCGGCCCATCATCAGCCGGCACATCCTGCACGGGCGGCAGCTCCAAAGCACGATCCGCCTCCTTACCGAATCCGAAGAGGACGACCCGATTTTCTCGATCGTGACCAGCGAGGGCGAGCACGACCCGAACGATCCCGATGCGTTCGAGATCGTCGAGAGCAAGTTCGTCCACCTGGGCCCGCTGGACAGCCTGACGCGCCGGGAGATCGAGGTCCTGGCGCTGATCGGTCATGGCATGACATCGAAGCAGATCGCTTCGATGCTGCACCGGTCGGTCCGCACGATCGAGCAGCACGCGGATTCGATCCGGGGCAAGCTGAAGGGGGCGACCCGCGTGCAGCTGGCTCAGTTCGCCCGGGCGGCGTGCCTCGAGGTGAAGGACGCGCACCTCAAGAGACTCTGAATTGCAGAACACGCGGAGCGCTGGAGCCGCCTGCGGAGGGCGCGTGTTCGCGTCTCCGCGGGCTGCTCGACCCCGGCGCCGCGGCTCAGGTGAATTTCTCGGAGATCGACTTGAGCGTTGCGGGGATCTTCCGAACCTGGTGGGGGGAGAGCAGTTTCTTGTCGGCCTGATCCGCTGAGGCGGCCTTCTCGTTCTCCCGCTCGACCTCCTGGGCGACATGGGCGATGCACTGGTCCACGCTCGCCTCGTCGAGCTTGCCCTTGCGGACCCCCTTGACGCAGGCCCGTTCCCAGGCCTTCTCGCCGTGCTTGGCGCTCTTCTCCGTGTATGCCTGGATGACGCGGGAGAGCTCGGAGCGGTTGAGCTTCACGGCTTTCGACTTCGCGAGCTTGGGATCGAACTTCTTCATCGCGGCCTCCTTCGCGCGGGTCATGCGGGACGCCGCGGCGGGTCACGATACCGGATCGGGGCCGAACCGGGGCGGCGTGCGGCTCGGACGGCTGGGTGCGCTTGGGCGTGGCCTCTTGGCGGCTCGGCGGTCGCCCGGCGGGGGTGGGGCGGAGGAGGGTGGTGGCGGCTTTGCGGCGCGTCTCGGGGTTGGGGGCGGTTCGGGCGCCGTCGGTGAGGGCGGCGGTCGCGGTTGCGTGTGCGGTGGCGGCGATGAGCTGGTCGCGGAGTTGGGCGAGTGCGTGGTAGTCGGCGGCGGCCTGGCGGAACTCGTCGGTCTCGATGATGCGGCGGAGGGCGGAGACGGTGGCGCGGTGAATGTGGGTGAGGTCGGTCAGGGAGAGGGTGGGGTCGGCGAGGTTGTGGAGGAGGGCGTGGATTGCGTCGCTGGCCTCCGCCGGTGAGGTGGGGTCGGGGGAATGGGGAGTGGGCATTGGGGAATTGGGAGAGGAAGAGCTGTTTGCGTCACTCGCCTCCGCGAAGCTGTTTTCGTCACTCGCCTCCGCGAGTGAGGGGGGAGGCAGTGGGGTGGCGTGGCCGGGGGCGGGGTTGGGGGATGCGTCCCAGGCGGTGTGGGTGGCGAGTTCGGTTGCCAGATTGTCCCAGTCGTAGCCGATCGTGATTGTGTGTCCCATGGGGACAGTGTGGTGCGGCGTTGGGTTCGGCTCAATGGGATTTGGAGGGAGGGACGGGAGTTAGCGCACAATGTAGTACATATGTACACGCGCCACCTATTCGAGTGGGCCATGACGCGAGCGGGCTGTCTGAAAGATGCTACGCATGCCTGAGGAAAACTTCTCGAGACGCTCAGACAAGTGGGTCGCTGCGTGACGAACGCGATCCGGCATAGCAGTGTCAAGCGGTGCAAACAATGGGGCAATCTTTAAGACGGCCTCAGTATCTATGCCGGTATTCTTGTCATAGATATCAAGCTCTGCATTATCTCCGAGCTTCTGGATAATGTAATCCTGAAGCAAATCAAGGCGATCAACTGGATCCTGATCAGACAGCGGCGTTGGCCACTCGTATTCAGTACCTGTGACTTTCAATGAAAAGTCGATTAACTCCATTTGCGGAGACCGGCGCCAAGTCGGGCCATACACGTCTTTCTCTAGACGACCAGGATGCTGGGGATACACTGTGATCGATATTGACTCACTGACAATTTTAACATACTCAAGATATGCGTTTTCGGAAGCATCAAGTTTGTCGACAATTTGCTGAATACTGGGCACCAGAAATTCAGATATAACGACTGTAGGATCCATTTCGTATAATAATTCTAGGACACTATCGAACTGCTGCCTGGATAGTATTTCATCCCATGCATCGGCTCGAACCCCCGGCGTTGAACGCAAAAGGAAGTGCGCGGTGAAATACTCTTGAAATGACCTATGAGTGTAATGGAGTTCAGTCCCGTCTTTCACGATCATGCACGTTGCACTGAGAAGGTCTGCTAGAAAGGATTCGGATGTTACTGAATCCATTTGAAGGAGCGAAGCACCTCTCGCTGCATATTCTCTGGCTATGGTACTGGAAAATGAGGTGCGTGAATCCAAGTAGGCTTGGACGGAGAACGCGCCAAAGAGATCCATAAAATCGTCTTTAAGCAAGCCGCATTCGCGAGGTCGAACAAAAGAATCTTTCATTGCGTCGTGCTGGTTCCACAGTGCGTCAAAGACTTGGGAGTAGAATAAGTGCCTCTTTGTAGGAACTGAGGCATTGCGATCATAAGAAACGGCCATTAGATTGAGAAGCAGGGGATTTGAAAGAAATGACGAGTGCGATTCAAACAGCGAGTCTTCTAGGTCGGTAAGGAATCGGATTCTGGATGCGTCATCCATATCCAAATGGCTGACTAGAGTCTTGATTTTATCGAGTGACAGCGGCGATAGTGCGTACTCGACAAATTGATGCCATCCGGTTGAGTGCGTTTCGGGGCGCGAGGTCATAATCAGCTTGGAGTCTGGGAATCTGCTAGTGAATGAGCGTATGTCCTTACGGACGCCATCGCGTTTCTCTGGACTTAGTTCATCAAAACCATCCAGCAAAATCAATAGCCTGCCTTTCTCCAAAAGTTTATCGATCGACGGCTGCTCTATTGAGAGTCCGTGCAGTCGGAATTCCATTGGAATCGAATCATAAATTGATTTTGGTGAATCATTAAGATTTCGCAATTCGATATACACAGGAATTAAATCAGTGTTGACTATCGCGTCAAGCAGGAGGTGGCGCATGAAAATTGATTTTCCTGAACCGCCTGTGCCCGTCACCAAAAAACGCGTCCCCAGCGCCAAGAGTGTTCTTACGTCTGCGTCTTCGACAGGGCCTCGCGAGTTTTTTAGATCCTGTAAAACATAGAAATCATATATGTATCTAGGTGAATCCGAATAGAAGAGAGTTTTTATGAAGCAGTACTTCTTTGTAATTCTGTCGAGATACCGGGTGAATGTGCTTGCGAACTCGAGTCGGAGTCTTTCTGAGAATTCTTTGGTTTTGCCTTCAAAAAATGTGGCAGCGGAAGACGCAAACCGTGCGGCTAATTCTGCAGTGACTTTGGAAAGGTCAATTTCAGGGGTTAGGTCGCTCATAGATCACTCCATGTGCTCAACAATCGCCTTGCCAAACTCTGAGCACTTGAGGAGGGTGGCGCCCTCCATGAGTCGCTCGAAGTCGTAGGTGACGGTTTTGGCGCTGATGGCGCCTTCGATGCCCTTGACGATGAGGTCGGCCGCTTCTTGCCAGCCCATGTGTTCGAGCATCAGCACGCCCGACAGGATCACCGAGCCCGGGTTGACCTTGTCCTGGCCGGCGTACTTGGGGGCGGTGCCGTGCGTGGCCTCGAAGATCGCGTGCCCGGTGTCGTAGTTGATGTTGGCGCCGGGGGCGATGCCGATGCCGCCGACGCAGGCGGCGAGGGCGTCGGAGATGTAGTCGCCGTTGAGGTTCATGGTGGCGACGACGTCGTACTCGGCGGGCCTTGTGAGGATCTGCTGGAGGAAGGCGTCGGCGATGACGTCCTTGATGACGATCTTGGATTCGTCGACGCGGGCCTTGCCCTCCTTGGAGGGTCGGTGGGTGACGGCTGGGGCGCCGGCGGGGCGGTCGATGGTGTGCCAGGGGCCGCCGTCGAGGGGTTTGGCGCCGAAGTGCTTGGCGGCGACCTCGTAGCCCCATTCCATGAAGGCGCCCTCGGTGAACTTCATGATGTTGCCCTTGTGGACAAGGGTGACGGAGGTTCGGCCGTTGTCGATTGCGTACTGGATGGCGGCCTTGACGAGTCGCTCGGTGCCTTCGCGGGAGACGGGCTTGAGGCCGACGCCGGAGGATTCGGGGAAGCGGATTTTCTTGTAGCGGTCGGGGAAGTTGTCCTTGAGGAGGGAGAGGAACTTGGTGTTGTCGTCGGTGCCCTGTTCGAACTCGATGCCGGCGTATATGTCTTCGGAGTTCTCTCGGAAGATGACCTGGTCGGTGAGGACGGGTTGTTTGACGGGGGAGGGGACGCCGTCGAACCAGCGGACGGGCCTAAGGCAGGTGTAGAGGTCGAGGATTTGTCGGAGGGCGACGTTGAGGGAGCGGATGCCGCCGCCGACGGGGGTGGTGAGGGGGCCCTTGATGCCGACGAGGTATTTGGTGAAGGCGTCGAGGGTGTCCTGGGGGAGCCATTCGCCGGTTTGGGTGTGGGCTTTTTCGCCGGCGAGGACTTCGAGCCATTCGATCTTCTTGTCGCCGCCGTAGGCTTTCTCGACGGCGGCGTCGAAGACGGGCTGAGAGGCGGCCCAGATGTCCACGCCGGTGCCGTCGCCTTCGATGAAGGGGATGATGGGGTTGTTGGGGACGTTGAGTCCGTCGGCGGTCATGGTGATCGGGGCGCCCATGGGGGTGTCCTCCCGGGTGGATAAGCGGTGAACGGGGGTGAAACGGTGAGGAACAAGGATAGCGTGGTGAGGCGGATGGGAGCGGGGGATCTCGCGGCGTTTGCGGGGATCCTGCGGTGGTCGGTGGAGGAGGGGTGGGCGAATTTCGGGGAGCGTGCGGCGACGGAGGCGGAGCTGCGGGCGCTGTGGGAGGAGCGTCGGGAGTTGTTTCCGTATTTCGTTGGCGAGGTTGGGGGGAAGGTTGTGGGGGCGTCGTGGGCGTCGCCGTGGAAGGCGAAGGAGGGGTACGCGTGGACGGCGGAGGTGAGCGTGTACGTGCTGCCCGAGGGTCAGGGGATGGGGCTTGCGCGGGGGCTGTATGAGCGGCTGTTTGGGGTGCTCGAGCGGCAGGGGTATCGGATGCTGATCGCGGGGGTGGCGCTGCCCAATGCGGCGAGCGTCGGGTTGCATGAGTCGTTTGGGATGGTGAAGGCGGCGCACTTTGAGCGGAACGGGTTCAAGAAGGGGGCGTGGCGGGACGTGGGGTATTGGGTGCGGCACTTCGGGGGCGAGGAGGCGCCAGAGGGGGCGGTGCGGGGGGTGTCGGAAGTGCTTGGGGATGAAGAGTGAGGGCGGAACTGGAGGGGGTGTGCGTGGTAGGCTGGTGGTATGACGACGTCGAACTACATCGGGCGGCTGCTGGCCGCGGCTGGGTTGTGTGTGGTGCTCGCGGGGTGCGGGTCTGAGGCGCCGGAAGAGGCTTCGGCGCCCGTTGAGACCGCCCCGGTCGAGGCGGCGCCCGAGCAGACGGCGGCGATGAATGAGTCGCACGCTGATGATCCTGATCAGACGCTGACGGCGGCGGGGTTCCGCGTGAGCGTGTGGGACGGCAATGGGACTGGTGAAGGTCGTCTCGAGATGAACAAGGACGGCGAGGCGGTGTACATGGTCACCGGCGAGCGGTTCGAGCTTGGGGGGCCCGGGCCGAGCTCGGGTCGGGTCGGTCTGGGCGAGGACATCACGGGCGACGGGATCCCGAACCTGGTGGTGGAGCTGTGGACGGGCGGCACGGTGTGCTGCGTGGACTACCTGGTGTACGAGCTGCAGGGTGAGGAGCCCGAGCTGCTGGGTCGGGTCAGCGCGCAAACGGGCGGTCGCTTTGAGGACTACGACAATGATGGGTCGTATGAAGTGCGGATCCATGACGGGACGTTCCTGGGGTGGAACGCGAGCGTGGCGGATTCGCCGGCGCCCCCGGTGGTGCTGCGCTGGGACGGGCTGTGGTACACGCCTGATGCGGAGCTGATGCGGGCGCCCGCGCCGACGCCGGTGCAGCTGGCGGAGTGGACGGCGCTGGTTGAGAACGGCGAGGAGTGGGATCGTGCGGGCGAGTTCGCGCCGCCCGCGCAGCTGTGGGGCGTGGCGCTTGATCTGATTTACACGGGGCATCCGGACCTGGCGATGGCGTTCATGGAGAGCGCGTGGCGGGCGGATGTGGAGGGGCGCGACGCGTTCATCGCGAGCTTTTTGTCGAAGCTGAGCGAGAGCGAGCACTACCGGGCGATTCAGCGCGGGGGTTGATTAATCGGCTTCGCCGGGTTGGTTGAGGAGGCGAGCTGCGCTCGCGTTTGATTTTGGTCCCCTCACCCTGCCCTCTCCCAGAGGGAGAGGGGGTGGAGTCGGTGTCGTCGTGGCACACGCCTTCGGCGAGTACCACGGCAAGGCCTTTACTGTCGTTGAGTGCAGATTCGCGGCACAAACCTACGGTTTGTACCACGGCACCGTGATGTCACTTGAATGCGCTGCCCTCCCCCCCGGCCCCTCTCCCCGAGGGAGAGGGGGGCGGATGTCGCTTCATTTGAAAGCGATCAGTCGTTGTGCTTTTGGCGGAGTCTGGGGGAGAGGCGGAGGAGGAGTTCGACGCGTTCGAACTCGTTGATCCAGTCTTGCAGGCAGGCGGCGACCTCGTCGTCGGGGACGCCGGCGCCCGGGGTTTCGCAGGAGGCGCCGAGCTGGCGGGCGGCGACGGCGCGATAGCGGGAGAGGGTGCGGTCGCCCATGAGGTGGACGAAGGCGTGGTCCTCGGCCATGAAGAGGGCGGTGGGGACGCGGTTGCCTTCGTTGATCTTGACCTTGTCGGCGAGCTCGGCGTGTTCGTCGCGGTCGGCGTAGCGGACGTTGATTTTGTCCGGGTTGGCCTCGGCGATGCGGGCGATGAGGGGGACCTGCGCGACGCAGTCGCCGCACCACATGCCTGAGAGGACGATCACGCGCATCTCGCGGACGAATGAGGAGAGGAGCTCGCGCTGCGCACTGGTGAGCTGCGCCTGCTCGTAGACGTTGGCGAAGGCTTCCTGTTGGTTGGGTTTGCCGGTGGCGGTGTAGGCGTTGTAGTCGAGCGCGCGGTTGAACTCGGCTTCGAGGAACTCGTTGGTGGTGGTGGTGTCGAGCATGG
>MDTG01261630.1_pt1 | contig 12989 bp, 10 predicted proteins | sample 811421 | NCBI WGS metagenome assembly MDTG01 (sample SAMN05326645, study PRJNA326480) | marine metagenome | isolation source: seawater | place: Pacific Ocean: South East | collected 2011
GTGGTTAAAAAGGGAGGTATTTTCTTTGATGATAAGCATGAAATGTTAAGAAAAATAGATATTCTCGCAAAAGATAATCTGAAATTTAAAGAGAATATTAGAGTGAAAGGTATTTCTGAAGTGCTTGAAGATTATACGAAGTTCTTCTCAAAATTGAAGGTAGATAATAATAAAAGAAAACTAACTTTTAATAATAAAATAAGATATAGACTAGGATTAGTATGAAAACTGCAATAATTTCTGGAATCTGCGGACAGGATGGGGCTTATTTAGCTCAATTACTTCTATCTAAAGGATATAAAGTTGTTGGCGCAGAGAGAAGAAGTGCGAGCGGATCGGCCTGGAGACTAGAAAAGTTAGGAATAGATGATGAAGTAACTATAGAAGAGTTTGAATTAATTGAATCTTCAACTGCATTAAAAATATTAGATAAACACAAACCTGATGAATTTTACAATCTAGCTGCTCAGTCATTTGTTAAGGCTTCTTTTGATATTCCTGTTTTTACTGGAAACACAACCGGACTAGGTGTTACTAGAGTGCTTGAGGCGCTAAGGTCATATAATGACCGGATTAAATTTTATCAGGCCTCTAGTTCTGAAATGTTTGGTAAAGTAATAGAAACTCCTCAAACAGAAAATACTCCTTTTTATCCTAGAAGTCCTTATGCAGTAGCAAAGGCTTATGGGCATTGGATGACTGTTAATTACAGAGAGTCTTACGATATGTTCTGTTGTTCAGGGATATTGTTCAATCATGAATCTCCATTAAGAGGAGAAGAGTTCGTAACCAGAAAAATAACTTCTCAACTTAGTAAGATTAAATTAGGTTTAATAGATACGCTTGAATTGGGAAACCTTGAAGCTAGAAGGGATTGGGGCTTTGCAGGAGATTATGTTAAGGCTATGAACATGATGTTATTACAAGAAAAGCCTGACGACTATGTTGTAGCTACAGGAGAGACGCATTCCGTTGCTGAATTTGTAGAAAGAGCTGCTTCATATCTAGGTATAGATTTAGTTTGGGAAGGAGAAGGAAAGAATCAACAAGGATTAGATAAAAATAATAATAATGTCATTGTTAAGGTGAATGAAGATTTTTACAGACCGGCTGAAGTAGACACTCTAATTGGAGATTCATCGAAAGCTAACAAAGTTTTGAATTGGAAACCAGAATGCTCATTTGATAACTTAGTAGAAATGATGGTCAAAGAAGATTTAGATGGTCTAGAAAATAAATAGTGCTAAGAAATTTCTTAAGAGGCATCTTTTACAACCTTAGTGGTTTTAAAACCCCAAGCAGTTGGCTGCCTCATTCAAAGCTCTATATAAAATCTGAGAATTCCAATTGGGTTTTAGATACTATTAAAGAAGAAATGTTGGGCGTTTGTCAGGAACTGTCTATTCCTGTAGTGCAAGAGAAGTTTGGATATAAGCTTAAGGACCAAAGTATTTTTTATACCAGTAAATATGAAGTTCTAGAAAATTTTAAAAGACAGAATAATAAAATAGCTTTTCCTTATTATCATGGCGACCCTTCGTTAGACAATAAATTTAAAAAATTAGTCGAGTCTATAGAAATGAATCACCAATGGATAGATAGGATCCAGGTAAGTCATAGTCAAATAGAACAATTAATTTTAAATACAGGAATAGAAGAATCAAAGATTCATAAAATACCTATTAGCATAGACATTAATAAATTTGATCTTCGCGGAGATCAGGAAAAAGAGAGAATAAGAGAGGTTTTAAATATTCCAACTTCGGAAATCTTGATTGGCTCATTTCAAAAGGATGGGAATGGATGGGGAGAAGGAATAGAACCTAAACTGATTAAAGGGCCTGATATTTTCTTAACGATAGCAAAAGCTTTAAAAGATAAATATGATAACTTGAGTGTTCTTCTAACTGGTCCAGCTAGAGGCTATATGAAGAAAGGATTGTCTGAATTAGGTATACCTTATTATCATTATTTCTTAAAAGATTATTCTGACATATCTGATTTTTATAAGGCATTAGATTTATATCTAATAACATCTAGAGAAGAGGGCGGACCAAGAGCTGTTTTGGAATCAATGGCTTCTGGAGTTCCCTTAGTAACAACAAAGGTTGGCCAGGCCATTGATCTAGTTAGGCATAATAAAAATGCTTGGATGGCGGAATCAAATAATACAGATGAACTCGTACATTGGTGTGAGCATGTAATTGATGGTTTTAACTCTCATGAAGAAATTCTTTATAATGCAAGAAAAACTGCAGAGGAAAATTCATACGATCAGCAAATAATTCTATGGAGGCAATTCATGAATGGTTTTGTAAATAAAAATGTTTAAGTCAATTAAAAGAAAATTTAAGAAATTGTTACAACTTATAGGCTATTGGTTAGTAGACTTAGGTAAACCAGACTCCCCATTTTCTAAGACCAATTTATCTTTTGATACTTATATGAGATTAGCAAAAGAAGCTAGTAACGAGAAATATGATGAAATAGATAGTTATGAAGCCTTATTAGGCTTTAAAGTAGATAAATCATGGTTAGATGAATTGGCTTTGCATACACAAATAGTTATAAAAGACTCTAAACTTTGCTATGCGCATGGGAGAGTACTTTATTCATCACTTTCTTCCTATCTAACTAATTTAAACCAAAAGAATGTAGACGAAGAAATAACTATCCTAGAAACAGGCACAGCTAGAGGATATTCTGCTATATGTATGGCTAAGGCATTAAAGGACAACGGGTTTGGAGGAAAAATTTTAACTTTTGACTTAATACCTAATGAAAAAAAGATGTTTTGGAACTGTATAGATGACCAAGATGGAGCCAAAACTAGGCTAGAATTATTAAATCCTTGGAAAGAATTACTAGATGAACATATTATATTTATAGAAGGTGACACAAGACATACGTTAAAATCCTGTTCATTGGGAAGAGTAAATTTTGCTTTCTTAGATGGAGCCCATACTTACGAAGATGTAATGTTTGAGTTCTTTCAAATCAAGGATAAACAATTAGAAGGTGATGTAATTGTTTATGATGATTATTCAAACAACTTATTTCCTGGCATTGTTAAAGCCGTTGATCATATCTGTAAAGAGTATAAATATGAAAGGAAAGATATTTTTGCAGCAGACAACAGGGCTTACGTAATAGCAACAAAGAAATAGTATGAAAATATTCTTTAAACAAAATTTAAATTGACTATTTTTTATTGATAGAGAGGCCACAGATAAGTGACTAATATTGACAATAAATTTGAAGGCCATTGGTATTTAAGAACTAATGAATCTTTTGCCCTGATATTCCTTTCTGTAATTTTTGCTTTAGCCGTAGTTTTATTTCCATGGGACGCAATTAATAAAGTAGGATTTTTTGAAGATTTTCTGGTGTATGAAATAAATCTTGAACAGAGGATGGAGGACCCAAGATCAATAATAGAAAGATATGGTATAGATGGACCTCTTACGTTTTTTACTTTCGAGGGGTTATGGGATATGACCCTTGTGAGATTGATGTATTTAACTAATAACAATGCTTTTGTTAGCTTAAAAATAATTTCATTTTTAACTCTCTTAGCTTGGGGTTTAATAACTTTTAGGAGGTTGCCTTTTTGGTGGGGAGTGCTTTTTTTAATAAACCCCACTTCTATAGATGTCGCATTGTCAGGATTAAGAAATGGGTTTGCCTGGTCTATCTTTGCTTTAGCAATATTTTATTTACCATTCGTAGCAAGAAACTTACTTATGTGGACTGCTCCTTTTATCCACTCAACCTCAATAATACTTATTGGTTTCTATTACTCTTCAAGGATTTGGTTTAACTTTAATTTAATCAAAGGTAAAAGGTTCTTTTCGAAGAAATCTAGTGCAGTAATCATGGCATTTCTTCCAGGAACCTTTATAGGAATATTATTGGCATTTCTATCTGAAATGATTTTATTATCTATAGGAGACCGAAGAGCTTTAATAGCTGAACAAAGTTACGACCCAAGTATATTGCAAGCACTGTTTTGGTGGATCTTACTATTTACACAATTAAGTTGTTCTTCTGATTATTTGAGAAAGAACTCTTTTCAAACCAATTTAATATCTTGGTATTGTTTTATGAATTTGTCCATTTCTTGGTCGTCAAGAGTTTGGGCAGCAGCTATTCCTTTCATAGCAATTTCTATTTGGAATTTACCTAAGAAAAAAAGAGATTTTATATTAGCTCTTTGGGTTGGATATCTCTCCTTATGGTACTTTTACTGGTCAAATCTTTTTTTCTGGTGGAACCAATAAAGTATGAAAATACTCTTTATTGCTCCTCGTTTTCATACAAATCAAGTCCATTGGATGAATTCACTTATAGAGAATAGACATCACGTAGAGTTTCATTCTCAAATAAAAGGTAAGATAGAGAATTATAAAAATTTAACACCAAAATTGTTTCAACCATGCCTTTTTTCTGAAAGTATTATGAAAGTGTTTGGAGAAGGGGGTGTCAATCGTCCAAGAGGATTTCCAAACCCCTTTAGTTATTACAAAGAGATGAAAAAATATAATCCAGAAATAGTAGTTGTAAGAGACATAACTAGATGGTTTTCTTTTTTAGGAGCTCTTATTGGAAGATTGATGGGAAAGAGAATAATTATATATTCGCAAACATATTTACATAAGCACTATAGTTTATTAAGGATTACGCTTATAAGAATTATACTTTTATTATTTGGAGCTAAGTGGATAACTCCCATTAAAGGAGATGAATCTAAATACAAAAAACACCCTAAGAACTTATTTTATGTTCCTTTTACTGTAAAAATTAAGAAGAAGCTTCAAAAAAAAAGTAGAACAGATTTAAATATTTTGACTGTCGGTAAATTTGAAGATAGGAAGAATCATTTAATGCTCCTTAAGGTATTTAAGAAACTTCTAGAACAGGACTTATCCTTAAAATTAACTGTGATAGGAGAGGTTACTAAGGAAATTCATAAAAAGAATTTTGAAATTTGTATGAATTTTATTAAAAAAAATAATCTAGAGAATGAAGTAAAAACAAAAGTGAATATTCCCCATACAAGAATGCAAGACTATTATCAAGATCATGACTTGTTTGTTTTACCGGCTACAGCTGAACCAGCTTCTATTTCTGTTTTAGAGTCAGTTGGATTAGGTACTCCATCAATCTGCTCTGATACTAATGGGACTAAATTTTACCTATTAGAGAATAATTTCGGGTTAACTTTTAAGGATAATAATGAAGATGATCTGTTAGATAAAATTAAATTAATTCTAACAAATGAAAAATTGAAATTCTTTGAAGAAGAAATTGCTGTGAAAAATGAAGCAGTGCTAGGAAAAGAAAATTTTTATAAAGCCTTTATGGCATTATAGAAGAATGAAAGAAAATAAAGTTATATCATTCTTTATACCAAATTTAACTGGTGGAGGAGCTGAACGATTTATAGTTAATTTGGCTAGTGAATTTTCTAAAAGAGGCTTTAAGGTTTATTTATTGACTTGTTCTATAAAAGGCCCATATGCTTCAGAAGTTTATCAAGATGTAGAATTGATAGATCTAAATACCACAAGAACCTTATTTGCCCTTCCTAAGCTTGCTATGTTTCTGAGAACTTTTCAGCCTTCAGTGCTTGTTTCTACTATTTATCACGCAAATATGGTGTCGATTCTAGCTGGAATGGTTTCTCGTGCTAAAACAAAAATAATAGTAAGAGAATCAAATATGCATAAGACACTTAAAGATTCATCATCTTCTTATTTAGCCTATAAGATGACCTTCTTTTTTCTAAAATTTTTGTACAGAAGATGTCATGCAATCGTTGCAGTATCAGAAGCCATGAAACATGAATTAAACCAATTGATATCTGGAATAAGTGAAAAGTTACACCTTGTCCATAATTTTATTGATGTAGATGAAATTGATAAACTAGTTAAGGAGGATGTTGATCACCCTTGGTTAGATAAGAATTCAAAGATACCAGTATTACTTAGTGTAGGAAGACTTTCTAATCAAAAGAATTGGCCATTACTTCTTAAAGGATTTTCTGAATTAGTTAAAACTAAAGAAATGAGACTAGTTATTCTTGGAGAAGGCCCAAAAAGACAAGAGATAGAATCAATGCTTACTGAGCTTGATATTCAAGATCATGTTTCTTTACCAGGTTTTAAACAAAACCCATTTTCTTGGATGCAAAAATCTGATGGCTTTGTTTTATCTTCAGATGCAGAAGGGTTTCCAAATGTTTTAGTTCAAGCATTATATTGTGAATGTAAAATAATTTCGTCAGATTGTGAGAGTGGGCCAAGGGAAATATTAGAAGAAGGGAAGTGGGGTCATTTATTTAAAGTTGGAGATGTGGATGATCTAATATTAAAATTAGAAGAATCTCTTGAAAGCCCTCCATTACTAAATTTAAAAGAAAGGGCTATATTCTTTTCCAAAGTCTTTTCCAAAGATAAATGCTTAGACCTTTATGAGAATATTATCTATCCTGGTGCTGCCTTAACGTCAGAAGGTTATTCAAATGAAATTGATGGTTTTGAAAAAAAGATTAATTTCTCTAACAGTAGCTTCAATTCGATTACTGTTCCACCATCACAGAATATAGTCTCTCTTTTCACCCCTTCACTTGGAGGGGGCGGGGCAGAAAGATTCATGGTTAATCTTGCTAATGAGTTTTCTGCAAAAGGAAATAAGGTTTACTTGGTAGCCTGTTCTTTAGGATCTTATACTTCTGATGTAAGAGAGGATGTAGAGATTATTGATTTACAATCCTCTAGAGTGCTGTATTCATTACCAAAATTAATAGCTTTTTTAAGCATAATTAAGCCTTCGACTCTTATATCCACCATTTATCATACAAACATGGTTGCAGTTACGGCTGGTTATATTTCTAGATCAAAAACAAAAATAATTGTTAGAGAAGATAACATGAGTCAGTCTCATAGGAGTAAATCAGCATCATTTATTTCTTATAAATTTACTTTTTCTTTAAAAAAGATTTTATACAAGATGTCCCATGCAGTAGTAGTTTTGCAATCGGCTATGGAGGAAGAATTAAAAATGATGATTCCCGGAATAGAAAATAAGGTAAAGCTCATTAACAATTTTATAGATGTAGATCGTATTAGTTCTCTTGCAAAAGAACCTGTAAACCACCCTTGGCTTCAAGATGATTATACCGTTCCAGTTATCATGAGTGCTGGACGGCTTTCTAATCAAAAAAATTGGCCTCTTCTTTTAAAAGCTTTTTCAAAAACTTTAAAAGAAAGAAAACTTAAGTTAATTATCTTAGGGGAGGGTACTTTAAGAGGTGAAATTGAAGATCTTATAAAAGAACTTAAAATTGAAAAAGATGTTTCTTTACCAGGATTCGTAACTAACCCATATTCATGGATGGCAAGATCCGAAATATTTATTTTGTCTTCTGATTTTGAAGGCTTCCCTAACGTTCTTTTAGAAGCTCTTTGCTGCGATTGCTCTATTATCTCTTCTGATTGTGATAGTGGCCCTAGAGAAATTCTAGAAGAAGGTAAATGGGGACAATTGTTTAAAGTAGGCGATGTTACTGATCTATCTGTAAAAATACAATCCGCCTTAGATAAGAATATTGAATATGACACAAAAAGTAGAGCGAGATATTTTTCAAGCTCTAGGTGTGTTGAACAGTATGAAAAACTATTCGTTGAGTCTTAATTTTTTATTAAAATAAATACTTTAAAAGAATGAAAAAAATTGTTCATATTATTACTGGTTTGGGAGATGGCGGTGCTGAAGCTGTTCTATATAGGATGGTTTCATCAAATGATAGTCCTCAAGAGCATATTGTTATTTGTTTACAAAATAAATCTAAATATGGAATTGCATTAGAAAATAAAAAAATAAAGGTTTTCTACATGAATATGTCTCCGAATTTAAAAATCTTTTCCAAGATTTATAAGTTGTTTTTAATACTAAAGAATTTAAAGCCTGATGCAATCCAGACCTGGATGTACCATTCAGATTTAATAGGAGGTATCACTGGGAGATTAAGTGGATGCAAAAACATAGTTTGGGGAGTCTACTGCTCTAACTTTGTTTTTGGTCAGACAAAAATTTCTACTATTTTAATCATCTTTATAAATGCTCTTATTTCTTGGTTTTTACCAAAAAAAATAATTTCCTGTTCTGATACAGGTAAGGACACACACAAGAGATATGGATTTGCAGGAAAAAAACTTGTTTATGTTCCTAATGGTTTACCTCATGAGGATTTCATAATAGATAAAACAAATAATTTTAATCTTAGAGAAAGTTTAAATATAAACAATAAAGAAGTTGTTATTGGAATAGTAGGTAGATATAGCCCTATGAAAGACCATTTAAATTTTATTAAGGCTTTATCTATTCTTAAAACAGAAATTAACGACTTTGTAGCATTATTCATAGGGGAGAATTTGGATACCTCCAATAAAACTCTTATGAATCACTTGGAGCAATATGACTTAATAGATAAAGTTCGTTTGCTTGGAAAGCGAAACAATATTCAAGAGTTTATGAATTTAATTGATATAAATGTCTTAAGCAGCTCTTTTGGCGAAGGTCAGCCTAACGTTTTATGTGAAAGTATGCTTTGCGGCACGCCATGTGTAACTACAGATGTAGGAGATGCTAGTTTAATAGTTCAGGATTATGGGTGGGTTGTTCCTCCGAAAAGCCCTAAACTTTTATTTGACGCTATACTCAATGCCAAAGATTTAATGAATGATGCCTCTTCTTGGGAAAGAAGAATAATCGAAGGAAGAATTAATATAATTAATAGATTCTCAATGGATAGAATGACTGAGTCTTATAGAGAGATCTGGCAACAATAAATTAAAGTCTTGAAAAAATTACTCATTGTAGTTAACAGCGCGAAATTTTTTATTTCTCATAGGCTTGTTCTAGCAGAAAATGCATTAAGTGAAGGATATAACGTTCAAATTGCTTTTCCTGAGACAGAAGAAGAGAATCTAAGCATTATTAGATCAAAGAATTTAAATTACAGAATATTGCAAATGACAAGATCAGGAAGAAATATTTTTAAAGAATTTCTTTCTTTTTTTTCGCTTTTAAGTGTAATACTTAAAGAAAAGCCTGATATTTTGCATTTAGTTACAATTAAACCGGTCTTATATGGGGGCCTGATTGCTAAGTTCCTTAAAATACCAACTATATTTGCTATAAGCGGGATGGGCCATCTTTATAAAAAGGAAGAAAACAACATTTTAAGGATAGCTTCAAACTTTATATATAAGATTATCCTTTCGAATAAAAAGATTAGAGTAATTATTCAAAATAAGAGAGATAAAGAAGTTTTAAAATCTCTTGGAACTCTCCAAGATAGCAAGATTACTCTTTTACCAGGATCAGGCGTAGATTTAAAAGAATTTTCGCAATCTACACCTGATACTAAAGTCGTAACTTTCTTAATGCCTTGTAGAATGTTATGGGATAAAGGCGTAAGGGAGTTTGTCGAGGCTTCAAAAGAGATAAAGAAGCAACATCCAACGGCCAATTTTATTTTAGCTGGTCCTTATGATCCTGAGAATCCTGTAAGAGTTCCAATAGAGTATTTAGATAGTCTAAATCAAGGCAGTACAGTGAAGTGGCTAGGAGACTTTACAGACATGCCCAAATTATATAAAGAAGCTTCGGTGGTTGTAGTTCCTACTTTTTACAATGAGGGTTTACCTAAAGTTATTTTAGAAGCTTCAGCAAGTGCCAGACCCATAATAACAACTAATATCCCAGGATGTGTGGATTCAGTTGATGATAAAATTACTGGCTTGATAGTACCTATAAAAGATCCTTCTTCTTTAAGTAAAGCTATGGAAGAATTTATTCATCAAAAGCAAAAAATCATTGAAATGGGCAAATCAGCAAGAATAAAGGCCCAAAAGGAATTTGATATTAATTTAGTTAGTTCTGCTCATATGAGTCTGTACAATACCCTTTCAAATATTTCTAAAGATGGTTAAAAAGAGAAGCCAAATCTACGGCGATGAAATTGATAATAAGATAATTGAATATTATAAGGATTACTATAAAACAACTCTTGGTTTACCAAACTGGGATTTTCTTTCGAAACAAAGATTAAATGAAGAAGAGATATATTGTTCTAGATATATAAATCGAATAAAACAATGGATAGATGTAGATTTTAAAGGCTTGAGGGTACTTGTTGTTGGGTCTGGTACAGGTGGTGAATTAGTTAACTTTCATAATGAAGGAGCTGAAGTTTATGGAATTGAACCTTATTCCCAGGCTATGGATATTTGTAAACTCAAAGCTGAAGTAGCTGGAATATCTAATAAGAGTTTAAAGATTTGCTCGGCAGAAGATATAGATTTTGAAGATAGTTTCTTTGATTTCGTATATTGCTTTACAGTAATAGAGCATGTAGAAGATGTTAATAAATCAATATCAGAAATGATTAGAGTAACGAAGCAAAAAGGACATATATTTATTCAAGCACCAGATTATAGACAGCTTTACGAGGGACACTATAAGCTACCTCTCCCTATGTTTTTACCTAATTTTATTAATAAAGTTATACTAAAGATCTTGAGAAGGCCAACAGGTTTTTTGAATACTTTGAATAAAGTTACATCTGTATCAATCAGAAAGATTTTAGAAAATTATGATGTAATCAGTCTAAAAGTTCATGAAAAACAAGATAAAAGAGATTCTTCTAAGGTTTCAACTAAATTAATCTTTTTCATTCAAGACCTAATCTATCAATTATTTGATGCACCTTTAAACCAAGTCTGGCTTATAAGAAAAAAATAATTCTAAAAGTGTCTGAAATCTTTTTAGGATAATTATTTATTAATATATTTTATTAAATTTCCTTTTATCTAAGAATTAATACACTATCATTAGAAATATGAGAGTTTTAGTAACTGGATCAGCTGGATTTATAGGGTTTACAACCTCTAGGAAACTTCTTGAAAGAGGTGATGAAGTCCTAGGAATAGACAATCTAAATGATTATTACGATGTCCAATTAAAGAAAGACAGGTTAGATTTATTAAAATCTTTTGATAAATTTTCTTTTTGCCAATTGGATGTTTCTGATAAAGAAGGCATGAATAATTTCTTTAAGGAAAATAATACTGATAGGGTAATACATTTAGCAGCTCAAGCTGGAGTAAGATACTCATTAGAAAACCCTTATTCATATATAGATTCAAATGTTTTGGGTTTCTTAAATATAATTGAAGGAGTGAGGAATTACGGCACAGAGCATTTGGTATATGCCTCAACCAGTTCTGTTTATGGAGCAAATACTAATTTACCTTTTTCAGCATCTGATTCAGCAAATCATCCACTGTCCTTGTATGCCGCCACTAAAAGATCTAATGAATTAATGGCCCATACCTACAGTCAGTTATTTAATATACCTACTACAGGTCTCAGATTTTTTACAGTTTATGGACCTTGGGGCAGACCAGATATGGCACTTTTCTTGTTTACTAATAAGATTCTTTTAGAAGAACCTATAGAAGTTTTTAATAATGGAAATCATACTAGAGATTTTACTTATGTTGATGATATTGTTGAGGGTGTTATTAGAGTACTGGATAAGCCAGCTATTGCTGATATAAATTTTGATAGTAGTAATCCTAAACCAAATACTTCTAATAGCCCATATAGAATTTTTAATATAGGAAGCAATAACCCTCAAGAATTAATGAGATATATAGAAACTTTAGAATCTAAACTCGGAAAGAAAGCTAAAAAAACCTACCTTCCTTTACAAAGAGGTGATGTTCCGGATACTGAAGCTGACGTAGATGATTTAGAAGAATTGTTTGGGTACAAACCATCTACTACAATAGAAGAGGGTATAGGGGGCTTTGTTGATTGGTATTTAGATTACTACAAAATAAAAATTTAAACAGCTATTAGGTATGATTACTCCAATAATCCTAGCAGGCGGAAGCGGCACAAGACTTTGGCCAATTTCGCGCAGTTCTTTTCCGAAACAATTTCAAAAACTGCATGGAGATAATACATTATTTCAAAACACTATCTTACGTTTGAAAGGTTTAGAGGCTAATGATCCTTTGATAATATGTAACGGTGAACATAGATTCATCGTTCAAAAACAGTTAGACGATTTAGGAATTACTGGAGAAATTATTATTGAACCAGAATCAAAGAATACCGCTCCTGCGGTAGCTTTAGCTGCGCATTTTTCCATATCTAAAGAAAATGACGATCTCTTACTTATATTGGCTGCCGATCATTCCATCAAACAAGAAGATAAATTTAATCAAGTTATTAAAGAGTCAATAAGTTTAGCTGAAGACAATAAAATCGTAACTTACGGTATTAACCCGACTTTTCCTAATACAGGTTACGGTTATATAGAGTTAGGGAATGAAATAGAAGGGTCTGGATGTTTTGAGGTTAAGCAATTTAAAGAAAAGCCAAATAAGATTCAAGCAAATGATTATCTAGACTCAGGAAATTTTATGTGGAATAGCGGCATTTTTCTTTCTAAATCTAGTGTTCTTCTAGAAGAATTGAATAATTATGAAAGTCAGATTTATAACGTAACAAAAGATTCATTAGATAATTCAAGATTTGAAGATAACTTAATTTTTATAGATAAAGAAACCTTTTCTAAATGTAAAAATGAATCTATAGACAATGCAATAATGGAAAAAACAAATCAATCTGTAGTTTGTTTAATGGAAGTAGATTGGAGTGACCTAGGTTCATGGAATTCTTTATCTGAAATCGATACTAAAGACTCATCTGGCAATACATTAATTGGAGAGATAGATTCAAATGATAATAAAAATTGTTACATTCGAAGTGAAAATAGATTTATTTCGGCTATCGGGCTTGAAGATTTAGTTATTATAGACTCTAAAGATGCTCTGCTTGTTGCATCCAAGAGCAAAACCGAAGAAGTAAAAAGATCAGTAGAATATTTAAAAACAAAGAATAAAAGTGAA
>MDTG01293404.1_pt1 | contig 12989 bp, 1 predicted proteins | sample 811421 | NCBI WGS metagenome assembly MDTG01 (sample SAMN05326645, study PRJNA326480) | marine metagenome | isolation source: seawater | place: Pacific Ocean: South East | collected 2011
CAACATTTAATGTTAAACTACTAAATGATAAATCATTTAAAATTGCCACTCCTGTATTAACAAAATTTCCGTTTGTTGAAGTATCTCCATTAATTGTTGCATTACCATTAATTGTTGCATTACCATTTGTTATTGTTTCCCCACTGATTGTTGTTGGACCAATAATTGTTGGTATTGTTGCAGAAACATCAAATATAACTTGATTTAATGCTGCATCTACTAAAAAAGCATTGCTAATATCTAAGGTATTGATTGCAAAATCTATATCCTGATATCCTGGACCAGCTTGTTGTGCATTTATTCTTACTTCTCCTGATGCAAAAGTAGGAAACGCACCGCTTGTTTCTGTCAATCCTTTTAATCTTATAGCTCCACCTACAGTCCCTGTTGTTGAACCGCCAATATACCAATCATGTTGTGGTGTTGGTGTTCCTGAACACTGAATATCTATGCCTCCTCCAACACTACCAGAAGTAAATCCATTGTTCATTGATAATTTACCGCGACCTGAATTAGTTGCTGTTATAGTAGATGATAACCCATTCTGGACTAGCGCTTTAACTACAGTATCCCCAGTATTAAGATTTTGAGCTACTACAACTGTTGCACTATTAGTATTTCCATCTAAATACATAGTATGGCTCCCTGAACCTGTTCCAAAATCAATATGTAAATCATTTGTAGGATCATCTGTATAAATCTTATTATATCTAGCAGCACCTAAATATGAAGTGTCTGTTCTTTTAAACTTTATTTCTGGCCCTCCTGAACCTTCATTATTTATAATTATTCCACCATTTGTGCTTCCACTAACATCTACTTGTAAATAATTACAACTAATATCTCTTGCTCTTAAATGATCATTCAATGTTGTTCTACCATTAACTGTCAATTCACCATCTACAAGTAAGTTACCTCCAACCCTTGCATTTGAAGAAATATCTACCGGTCTAAGAAAATTTTCAAACAAGTTAGAATATGCATTAGGAGATTGTGTAGAATCTATTTTTATATTACTTGTTAGTGAATTTATAGAAAAAGGTGATGCTGGATAAACAGATTTCATTGATATATCTAATAAAGTATTAGTTGAAGCACCTAACAATCTATTTCCCATAATCCATCCTCCTCCAGTATAGAGACCACCTGTCGTTAAACTTTGTTGACCTCTGCTATTTTTATACATTCTTATTTCACAGTTTTCCATTGTTGTAGAATATTGATTATCAAAACCTAACAGTAAATAAACCTGCCTTGTTGTTGCTTCTTCTGCAATTACCAATTCGGCAACATGTGAATCGCTCATATTATAATTGTTAGACAACACTTTTATAAAAGACTTTGGTTCTGATAAAGCATAATACACTCCTGCTATGAAATGTATACTTTGTTTCGAATCTGTAATAGTTCCACCTCCAAGATTATTTGTAAATGTAAAATAAGCAGTAACACAATCTACTAGATTTCCGGTTCCTGGAGCAAATATACTTTGATCAACAAATGCTATTTCATAGTAATCTACAGTATTTGGTGGAAGACCTGATGGTGGTGGACCACTTGGTTGATAAATTTCAGGAATATCCGTTTTAACAAGTATATTTGTATCCTTGATATTTAATTGATCTCTCAATATTAAATTCATACCACTTATATCTACAAATTGACCGTTTTGTATTGTAGTATATCCTTGCACTGATAAATCTCCGCCTACTATTACATTTCCTGTTGTTGATATATTTGTTGCAGACAAATCTATCAATGTTGTTTTACCATTAACCCTTAATTCAGCATCTATTAATGTATCTAATGTTGTTGCTTTATTTGCAGATTCTATACCTCCGGGTTGAAATTCTAAATTTAATTGTGCCCTTGTTTCATTTAAATTTGGTAATGGTGTGCTTGTTAATTGCCAATATCCTACATTTGTTCCGTCACCCGGATTTCCTTTTCTTTTATTTTGATACACTCTAACAAACAAACGAGTAGAATTTGTAGTATAACTCCTATTTATATATAAATTTGCACCTTCGTAATAAGAATTTGCAGAAACATCTATTCTTATATCTTTTATTCTTTCTCCATAAGAATTATTAGATATTACATCTATAAAGTTGCCTCTTGAATAACTTGAACCTGCTCTAAATACTATTGTTTGTCTTAATCCGCTTGTATCATCATCTAATATAAATAATCCATTTGCTGTTTCTCCTGCTGGTGCAGGATCTATTTTTGCTATACAAAACCATTCGCTATTACCAACACCCATTATACTACCACTTATATCTGAGTTATACTTTCTATAATCAACAAATCTAGTTCCATCTATACTTTCTATTGTTCCATCTACAACTAAATCTCCATCTATATTTGTATTTCCCGATATATCTACATCTGTATTTCCACTTATAATTCCATTTACTTGTAAATCTCCTGATATATATGAATTTCCCGATACATCTAATTCATAATATATAGAATTATGACTTGGATCTTCTGTATGATCTACTCTAGATACATCTATTATTGGATGTGTAGGATAGCCAATAAATAAATTCTTTCTAATATATTCATATTGAGCTCTTATAGTATCATTTCCACATAAATCTATTAAAGGACTTGCTGAACCATCTAGTAATACCATTCTTTCTATTTCCTTAGTTACTGCACCTAATCCACTTATATCTCCTACTTGAACTTGTCCGGATACATCTAAATTTGTAATTCCTTTTTTCCCATTATAAACATATAATGATATTTGAGGAGCCCAATCTTTATCTTGAACGCTTGTAATCTTTATATCTTTAATACCAACCCCTTCTAAATTTGTTTGAGTTTGATAAAATTGTAAAAATCCTGTTCCAGCATCCATAACCCAATATAACGGAAAAGAATTTATTGCTGTTTCTTGAAAATTAGGTGTACTTGTTCCCGCACCATTTCCACCCTGTATTCTATTATATCTAACTATAGGAGAGTAAGTTGCATCTATGTCATCATATTTAAAAGGTATTGCGTGTTTTAAAACAGATTGCTTATTAGCATACATTGTAGCTCCACTATAATCAGTAAACGACCCCCAAACTCTACCATTTGAATTTTGTTCACAAGGAACTAATGACAATCTCTTATAAAACTTTAAATGTGTATCTGGATATATTTCTGCAAATGTTTTTCCATTATTAGGACCTGGGCCAGAATAAGTGGATTCTTCAATAGAATTATTTGCGTAGTTGCAAGATGAATCTAACCATGAACCTGAGGCATCTAATCCGTTAGAACCTGATATTTTAAAGGGTGCTGAAGTTGGTATTTCTTCTATCATAACATCGTTGCTAAATATATTTGGAACACTGCGAAATTTTTCAACACTAAACTCATCATCTAATCTTGCAGCAGCTACTCCTACAAATTGTTTGAATAATAATGCTGTTTGATAATCATTATCGATAAGAGACATATAAAATATAATAATAATTTAATATACTTTATATTACTTCAATTATTGTAACCAATCCTTTGTTGTTGTTGATATGGCAGAAGATACAGTTGACCCGTTTCTATTATAAAAAGCGACTCTAACTGCCGATAAACTATTTGTACTTGAGTTTGCATTTGGTATTAATATTCTAAAATACACATCATAACCTGCCGTTTTTGCTCCGGTTAAATCAAATACTTTTACCCCTGTATTTGAACCAGATGTTGTATGAAGAGCTGCTGTGTTTATACATCCCATATTATTTTCATTCATAATTGCAACGCTTTGACCTGCTGTGTTTTCCATTTTATGAGTTGCTTTCCAGCCAGTTCTATCTTGACTATATCCCGAAGATACTGAAAATGTTGAACCTGTTGACCCTTTGTCTTCCATCATCCAAACTAATGGTTTTGAACCATTTGATGCTTGTGTAGGAGTTACATCCGGCCATCTTACATAAGTTCCGTCTAATTCTAATTCTAAACTACAACATGGTTGTTGCGATGTATTAAACCCTGTAGGTTTTTGTATTTTAACTACTAAAACTTTATATGGACCAGAATCTATTGTAAAACTAGATGGATTACTATCATCATACCATTTTGTTACATCAGCACTATTATATGTGCTTGCAGTTGAACCTATTGTTTCGCCTGTTGTATTAAATGAGGAATAATCAACTGTTAATGTTGTTGAGTGATTACCAAACCAATAATTGGAAGTATAATCTATATAAGGATTTTCACTTGACGTACTCCATTGTCCATGTTTGAATCCATCCTTTGCCCACATTAATTGTTTATTTGCAATTGTTCCTGTCATTATAGAACTATGTGAAAATTGTGATGCAAAATCTGGTGATGTTCCTATTTCGCAAAATGGATATTCATCGTATGGAGCACTGCCTATCTCCCCTACATTTTGGAATGTTTTAGTTGTGTCAAAAGTAAAATCCCAGAACAAAGTGTAATCACCATTAGGTCCTACTCCAAGACCACTAAATCTATTTGCGGGTGGATTAGGTGATGAATCTGTTACACATGCTGTATCTAAACTTCTCCTTGTTCCAGATTCTAAATTACTTCCACCTCTATTACTTCTTAAAATATTATTATCATAATCGGCTTCTATGAAAAGTAGTGGAGTTGTTGAGGAAGGAGTATAACCAGTATCCATCAAATCTCTACTATATTTATTTCCTCCAAATGAAGTTGATGTTAGCCCATTCAAATCAAATGTTCCTGAAATGTCTTGTGTTGGGTAAGAACTTGAAGGTAATCTTGGAAAAGAACCTGATGTGCTACTAGCTCCTGACCAAGGTTTATTTACTGTTTGATTATTCCAATTTATAAAGTTATTAGAATTTGGAGCTGTTCCAGTTCCAACACCTTTAAAATATAATTTTAAATTTCCCAACAAATTGTTATTTGTTGGCCACCAATTTAAATCTAATCCTTCCAAACTAATTTGATAATCTATTATATCGGTTGAAGTTTTTGCAAATATTGGTAAACCAAAAAAGTTTTTTGTTGGATCTGGGTTTGTTGTAGCAGTTGAGCCAAACTTAAATTTATTATCACTATTTGTGTATGTATTTGTTCCATTATATCCATCTTTCAAGGTAAAGGTTGTGTTCCCTGAAAATTTTACTTCTATATCATCTTCTGGACGAAGAGCAGGATTAAATATTTTTGTCCAACCACCACTAGATGTTGGATGTCTAGTCCATACAGAATTACCAGACAATTCTTGATATATTACTACTTGATAACCTTTTGCATCTGTATTGTTTGACACATCTGGATATGTATTTAATCTTACATCCTTTATTTTGGGAGTTTTGAATTCTGTTCCACAATAATAACCACCTTCTCGTAAAATATCTCCTAAATCGTAAACATTACTAATATCTGTTGTGTTCCATTCTAAATATTGATTTGAAGGGTTTGTTGCTGCACCACCGATATCGTATCCTCCAGCATTAGAATCTATTGCTTGAAATCCTGTTTGAACCCCACTTAAGTCTAAATCTGTAGTATGTTGAGTTGTTGTTCCGTCTAAGTAGATGTTACTTCTCATTCTTACTATTTCTCCTCCACTTGCATCTATACCTAATATAGTATCACTATTTGCTCTAATTTTATAATTATAAGTATTAGCATCTGTTTTTATAGTTGTATTATTATTTAAAAATAACAGTTGTGTTTTTATTGTTTTTGTAGAATTCCAAGCCTGAATACCTCCTGAATTAACGTAATAATCATTTTGTGTCCATCCTGTGCTTGTTGTTTCCGTCCAACTTGTAGAATCTACTGAATTTGGAAGAGTTTCACTAAAACCACCATTATTATTTGTATTTGTAACATCTGTTATTAATGGAAAAGTTGTATCCCAATTAGAAATGGACGAAACTACACTATTTGAACTTGCATCTGTATAATTACCTGTTGCTATTCCACTAGGATCAAAATTATAACGCATACTATATCCATAAATTTCATATCGATGTTGTGGGTAAACTATATTTCCTCGAGTTATTGTATCTGTCCAAGTATTTGGATTTGAATTTGGATTTTGAGAAGAAGGAAACCAATGTCCGGATACATCCGTGGGAGGCAGATTTTTTGAAATGTCTATTAATAAAGTATGACCATCTACTTGTTTAGATGAAGATAATCTGTGACCACTTAAATCATATCGGTATCTTACCTTTGGTAAATATTGATCATTCTGGTCTAAATTACTGAATAATGTATATAATTCATTTTCAACTACAGCATTTGCAGAATCTGCTTCACTTGGTAATGTTCCATTTCCTGAATTATCATTTTGTCCACTTAATGTAAACTCATCATATGTTGTTCCACTTGATGGTGGTGTAAATGTTAATGGAGCTGTTGGTGCACCATAATTACCTATTGCTATTCCACTTATATCTGGAATATAAACCCAATTCCATGATACATCTTGTGATGGTAAATTATGAGAAACATATGAAACATCTGTAATAGTTGCTCTAGCTCTATTTACCATTGCAACCCTTAATTGAATTTTCTTACCATTTGTTGATATATTTGTTCCTGGACAAACAGGAGGTAATGCAAATGCAAAACTATTTTTATCAGTTGGTGGAAAACTAGAGTCTCCTGACCAATTTGGAAATATAACAAGTCCCCCACTTAAATCTGGCGTAGAGGCAATTGCTGTTGTGCTATAAACAAATACTTGTTTAATAAATTTCGGTAAAAACCCAGCATTATTCCAATATGATACATTTGTTCCACTAAGAGGCCTAGATTGTAAATTATTTTGAGATACATCTGTCCAGTCTGTTCCTGACACTACTGTATTTCCATCATAACAAAGATATTGTATTTTTAACCCTTGAAAATATGGTAAAAAATTATAGTCATCTCTAATATCTTGACCAATAACCGATGTATCTTCTTTTGGTCCAGCGAGACCTATAAAATCAAATGCTACTCTGTATTGAGTTGGGTTATTCCAAGATGCATCTAATCTTGGACCGATACTACTAGATGTTGTATATAAATCAATTATTTCATCTGTAACCGCTTTTGGAGGATCGAAGAACCACAAATTTAATGATGCATCACTTGCAAAATTACTACCACCATCCTTTAAATCTATATACAAATTATTTGTTCCAGTTGGTGTTGCAAAACTAATATCAAAATCTAGACTATTAAAATATAGTCCTGTTATATTACGAGCTGCTTGATCAGGAGGACTTGTTATTATACCTGTGTTACCACTACCATCATATGCTCCCGAATTCAATGGACTTCCTGATATATCTACACCATACAAAGAACCTGAAAGATAAATATTACCTGATATTTCTATATTTCCCCCTATTCCCAAAGTGCCTGATATATCTCCATCTCCATCTACTGTAAGATTTTCTGATATATCAGCATTACAACCTACTGATAAATTACATCCAACTGTTAAATTATTTGATATATCTCCATCTCCATCTACTACTATACTTCCCGATATATCTGTATTTCCACCAACTTGTAAATTACCAGACATATCCAATTCTCCATCGATTGTTATATTTCCTGATATATCTGTATTTCCACCAATTTGCAAGTTTCCAGATATATCACCGTCTCCATCAACTATAATATTACCGGATACATCCGTATTACCTCCAACTTGCAAATTACCTGATACATCTGTATTCCCTTCAACTTCTAAGTTTCCTGATATATCAGTATTTCCATCGACTTCTAAGTTTCCGGATACATCAGTATTTCCACCAACTTGTAAATTTCCTGATATATCTCCATCTCCATCTATTGAAAGATTACCTGATATATCTGTATTACCACCGACTTGTAAATTATTAGATATATCTGCATCTCCGTCTACAGACAAATTACTTGAAATATCTACACTACCATCTATAGTAACATTACCTGATACATCTGTATTACCACCGACTTGTAAATTATTAGATATATCTATATCACCGTCTACTATAATATTTCCAGAAACATCTATATTTCCAGATATATCTGTATTACCCCCTATAGAAATGTTGCTAGAAATATCAACAGAACCATCGATAATAACATTTCCAGATATATCTGCATTACCCCCTATAGAAATGTTACTAGAAATATCAACTAAACCATCTATACTAATATTTCCAGATAAATCTATATTCCCAACAACTTCTACATTACCCGATACATCTAAATTACCACTTATATCTAAATCATTAGAGATATATGCACTTCCTGAAACATCTAATTGGTAATATCTGGCATTGTGGCTAGGATCATATGCATGGTCTACAGTATTTCCTGTTATTATAGGATGTGTTGGATATCCTATAAACAAATTTTGACGGATATATTCGTATTGTGCCCGTATAGTATCATTACCGCATAAATCTAATATAGGGTTAGCAGAACCATCTGCTAACACCATTCTTTCTATGTCTATTGTATTAGCTGTAAGACCACTTATATCTCCTACTTGCTGTTGTCCGGAAACATCTAAGTTTGTAATTCCTGTTTTACCATTATAAACAAAACAAGAAATAACAGGGGCCCATTCTTTATCCTGAATATTACTTATTTTTACATCTTTTACACCAACACTTATTAAATTTGTTTGAGTATTATAAAATTGTAAAAATCCTGTTCCGGCATCCATAACCCAATATAGAGGATTTGCATTTATATTTCCTATTTGAAAATTAGGATTTCCTGTTCCTGCACCATTCCCTCCTTGTATTTTATTATATCTAACTACTGGTAAATAAGTTGCAGCAACATCATCATATTTAAATGGAATTGTATGTTTTAAAACAGATTGTTTATTTGAATACATTGTGACGCCACTATAATCTGTGAAAGATCCCCATACTCGTCCTTCTGAATTTTGTTCACATGGAACTAACGATAATCTCTTATAAAATTTCAAATTTGATCCTGGATATATTTCTGCAAATGTCTTTCCATTATTTGGATCACTTGAATTATTAACATTATAAAATGTTGATTCCTCAACTGAATTATTTGCATAATTACAAGATGAATCTATCCAGTTACTTGATGCATCTAATCCTGATGGTCCTGATAATTTCAATGGTGCTTGCGATGGTATTTCTTCTATCATTACATCACTACTAAATATATTTGGTACGCTTTTGAATTTTTCAACACTAAATTCATCTTCTAATCTAGCCGCTGCAACACCAACAAATTTTTTAAATAACAGATTTGTTTGATAATCATTATCTACAACGAATGACATATAAAATATAATAATAATTTATTATACTTTATAATACTTCAATTATTGTAACCAATCTTTTGTTGTTGTAGATATAGCACTAGACACAGTTGAACCATTTCTATTATAAAATGCAATTCTTACAGCGGATAAATTATTACTTGTAGATGTGCTTGAATTAGGTATTAGTATTCTAAAATATATATCATAACCTGCCGATTTATTTCCTGTTAAATCAAAAACTTTTACACCCTGGTTGTCTCCAGCGGATGTATGTAATGCAGCGGATACTATACAACCCATATTGTTTTCATTCATAATAGCCGCCCCTTGTCCAGCAGTATCTTCTCTTTTATGAGTTGCCTTCCAACCAGTTCTATCTTGACTATATCCTGTTGATACTGAAAAAGTAGAAGTGGTGGACCCTTTATCTTCCATCATCCAAACTAATGGTTTATCTCCATTTGTCGCTTGTGTGGAAGTTACATCAGGCCATCTTACAAAATTTGAACCGTCCAGTTTTAGTTCTAAACTACAACATGGTTGTTGTGTTGTGTTAAATGTAGTTGGTTTCTGTATTTTTACTACTAAAACCTTATATGGACCAGTATCTAATGTAAAATCTGCTGGTCCAGAATTATCATACCAAGGTGTTACATCTGCGTTATTATATGTACTTGCAGTTGAACCTATTGTTTCACCTGTTGAATTAAATGATGAATAATTAACAGTTAATGTTGACGAATGATGACCAAACCAATATTTTGTAGTATAATCTATGCAAGGATTTTCACTTGCAGTGCTCCATTGTCCTGGTTTAAATCCATCTTTTGCCCACATCAACTGTTTTTGACCAGTTACACTGCTCATAATAGTGCTGTGTGAAAATGTTGATGCGAAATCAGGACTTGTTCCTATTTCACAAAAAGGATATTCATTATATGGTGAACTGCCTATTTCTCCTACATTTTGAAAAGTTTCAGTTGTATCAAAAGTAAAATCCCAAAATAATGTAAAACTACCATTTGGACCTACTCCTCTCCCTGCAAATCTATTTATTGGTTGTGTTGCATTATCTGTTACACAAGCAGCATCTAAACTTCTCCTTGCTCCAGATTCTAAATTACTTCCACCTCTATTATTCCTTAAAATATTATTATCATAGTCTGCTTCTATAAAATACAAAGGGGTTGTTATTGAAGGTGTATATCCTGTATCCATTAAATCTCTACTGTATTTATTTCCTCCAAATGAAGTTGATGTAGTTCCGCTGAAATTAAAAGTGTTAGATATAGTTTGAATTGGGTATGAAACTGATGGTATCCTAGGAAAAGAACCGACACCTGGAGCTGCACCAGTCCAAGGATAACTATAATTTTGATTTTGCCAATTTATAAAATTGGCAGAACTTGGAGCACTTCCTGTTCCTACACCCTTAAAATATATTTTTACATTACCAAGTAAATTGTTATTTCTAGGCCACCAATTTAAATCTAACTTTTCTAAACTAATTTCATAGTCTATTATACCTGTTGATGAATTTGCTAATATAGGTAATCCAAAAAAGTTTTTTGTTGGATTAGAATTTGTTGTTGCAGTTGCCCCAAATTTAAATTTATTATCACTTGGTGTATATGTATTTGTTCCATTATATCCATCATTCAATGTAAATACAGTATTTCCGGAAAATTTCATCAATAAGTCCTCATTTGGCCTTGTTGCTGGACTAAAAGTTTTTTTCCAACCTCCTGTTGCTGATGGATATCTAACCCATCCTGCATTTCCTGATAATTCTTGGTATATTATTACCCTATATCCATTCATACCCGGTCCATTGTTAGATATATCTTGATATGTTATTAAATTTATATTTTTTATTTTTGGTTCTTTAAAAGTTGTTCCACAGAAATATCCTCCTTCTCTACTCAAATCTCCCAAATCATATACATTACTGATATCTGTTGTTTTCCATTCTAAATATTGATTTGAAGGATCAATACCTTCCCCACTTATATCATAACCAGGAGCAGTATAGTCTATTGCTTGAAATCCTCTTTGAACACCACTCAAATCTAAATCTGTTGTATGGGATGTAGTTGTTCCTGCTATAATAATATTACTATTCATTCTAATTATTTCATTTCCACTTGTATCAATGCCTAACCGGTCATTAGAATTAGCTCTCAAATTAAAAATGTATGTAGAATTACTACAATCTATTGTTGTAGCGGAATATGCTGGATCTCCTCCGTTATTTAAAAATAGAAGTCCTACTCTTGTTACATATGTTGATGCAAATGCAGCAATACCTCCCAATGAAACGCGAAATTTATTTTGTGTCCACCCTGTACTAGTTCTTTCAGAAAAATAAGTCGCGTCATTTGTATCTGGTAAAGTTTCTCTAAAACCACCATTATTATTTATATCAGTAACATCATTTATTGTTGGTGCCGGCGTTGTCCAATCATTTATGCCTGTAACAATAGTATTCAAACTAGCATCTCTGTAATCGTTTGGATTTGCTACACCACTAGGATCTAAATTATAACGCATACTATATCCATATATATCATACTTATGTTGAGGATACACTTTATTTCTTGAACGACTAACTGTATCTGTCCAAGTATTTGGATTTGCATTTGGATTTTGAGAAGAAGGAAACCAATAATCTGATACATTAGTATCTGGAAGATTTTTTGAAACATCTATCAACGATGTATTTCCACCCAACTGTTTAGAAGTAGATAATCTATGTCCACTTAAATCATATCGATATCTTACTTTTGGTAATGAAGGATTACTTGCAGATAATACTGAAAAACGCGTATTTAAGGAAGTCTCTACAACCGCGTTTGCGCTATCTATAGTATTAGTTCCATCATTATCATTTTGACCATTAAGTGTAAATTGATCATAAGATAAACTACCTCCAGATGGAATTGTAAATGTTAATGGTGCAGTTGGTGCTCCATAAACTCCTATTTGCAATCCACTTGGGTCTGGTAAGTAAACCCAATTCCAAGAAACATCTGTTGCCCCGCCTGGTAAATTATGAGAAACATATGAAGGATCATAAATGGATGCTCTAGCTCTATTTACCATTGCTATTCTTAATTGAATTTTTTTTCCACCTGTATTTACAGTTGTCCCTGCAAACTGATTCGGTAAAGAAAAAGCATATCCATTTTTATCTCCTGCTGAAAAAATACCTCCAGAACCATTCCAATTTGGAAAAAATATAATACCGTTGGTTAAGTCAGTATACCCTGTAATTGTTCCTGTAGTATAACTATATACAAACATTTGATCAATAAATTTTGGTAAAAATCCTGCGTTATTCCAATAAGATGATACTCCTCCTGTTCCTCTAGCTTGTATATTACTTTGAGGAACATCTTGCCAATCCATAGGTTGGCCAGTTGGTTTTTGCACTACAGAATTTCCATCATAACCTATATATTGTATTTTTAATCCTTGAAAATATGGTAAAAAATTATAATCATCTCTTACATCTGCTCCAGGAGTCAAAGGACTAGCACCAATAGTTGTGGTATCTTCTTTTGGACCACTCCCTCCCAAAAAATCAAATCCTACTCTATATTGTATTGGATTATTCCAAGACAAATCCAGTCTTGGATATGTCCCAGTTGTATCTAAATTAATATCATCTTCTGTTATTGGCTTTGGAGGAGCAAAAAAATAATCTTGTATACGATTTGATATATCAATTATA